>Ga0326512_10001015_pt1 | contig 22829 bp, 29 predicted proteins | sample 1_2617_0518_D_FD_203652 | JGI IMG/M metagenome (GOLD analysis project Ga0326512, IMG submission 203652) | Bovine rumen microbial communities from UC Davis, California, United States - 1_2617_0518 | ecosystem: Host-associated > Mammals > Digestive system > Stomach > Rumen | place: USA...
CTTCGCCTTTGCGTCCATGTCTTCCAGTTGTGACACGAAATCGTCTGACATCGAAGAAAAGTCAACACCGGTCAACGATTCCTTCATTTTGTCACCCAATTCGGCCGTCTGATCAGCACATTCGGCGATCTGTTCCAAATATGTTCGTGTTTCTTCGGCCAAATTTGCCCAAAAGACTGGCGCATGTTCACGCATCCATTGAATTTGTGACGCCGAAAGATCAAACAATCCGGTCATTCGACCTTCTGCAATATTGGAATATTCAGTCAGGGAAATGATTCCCTGATTTGCCATGTTGCGCAACTGGTTCCATGCTTCAGACGAAATGTTCTTTCGCTGATCAACACCATGTGACGCCTTCGATCCGATTCCCAAGAATCCGGACTTTGCGCCGGTGTTCAGATATTGTTTTCCCAATTCACGTGCGGCGTCTGTCTGTTCCTGAACCAACTGAAGGGCGTATTTATAGGAATTCTTTGCATTCTCGCCCGACATGGTTTCCATCAGTTCTTTTTGTTTGTCGATCACGTCATCCAGTACGGAAATATATTCTTTGTAAACTTCCGACGCCCTTTTATAATCGGCTTCGCCACCGTCACCGAACAACGATGCGATCTTTTGTGCCAATGTGAAGGCCATTGAAATGACGGTCAGGATCACGGACGCCTTTTCCATTGTTGATATGGCTTGCGCCGTTGCCGCCGTTACGGCCTTGAAGGAATCGATCGTAGACATGACAAAGTTTCCAATGTCGGCGATCAGACTGATAATGTCACCGGCTTCGCCACCAATGGCCTTTCCGACGTTGTCAAGTTCATCGCACAACTGGCCGACCTGATTCTTCAAAGTCTTTTCAGAAGATCGAACTTCCTTGTTCTTCTTCATGAATTTGTCTTTGGCCTTGTTGACCTTGTTGATCGCCTTGACTTCGTCTTCTGTTCCGGTTCCGCCATTATCACGGATCTTCTTCAGATTCTTTTCCGCTTCTTCGACTTCCTTTGCGGCGGCCTTCAATTCCTTATATCCTTTCACCATTCCGGCGAATGGATTTCGTGAATTCATTTCGTCGATCAATGACTGAATGGTCTGCATGTATTCACGAAGATCTTCAGGATTCATGTCACGTGCGGCGGCTTCCTTCACTTCGTCGAAACGTTTCAACAACGACGTCAATGTTTCTGTCGAAACAGACTTCAGATCTTCGAAGGCCCTGACATAATCGGGCGACGCCTTCAGGGCGTCAAACGAATTCTTCATTTGGGCCTTTGCTTCTTCGTTGTTCAATTTATCGACCAAACCTTGATCGCCGTGTTGTGTGGCGATTCTTCGCTTTTCTTCAAAGTCTTCGTGGATCTTCGTTTTGTTTTCCTCAAAGGTACGATATGAATCCAACAACTGATCATATTGCGAATCGCCTGAAGACTTCATGATCTGATCGAACTGGCCTTTCATGTTTTCGATCGCACGTTGGATCTTCTCCTGATCTTCAGGATCCGTGGCCGCCTTCCTTGCATTTTCAAGAATGGCAACGTTGGTCTGAAATTGCTTTTCCATCTGAAGACGTTTGTCAACGTATGACTGATATTCTGTCAGAAGGTTTTTGGTCTGATCCTTCAGTTGATCTTCGGCGGCCTTTTGTGCCTGATCCAATGCGTCTGATTCCGCTTTGTCGATGTCGGATCCGTCGCCTGACAATTCCTTTCGTTTTTCGGCGATCATGTCCAACTTCTGAAGAACGTTGTCGGCTGAAGACAACTGATCTTTCAGGGATTGTTGGAAATCATTGATCACGGTTTCCTTTGTTGCGTTCGCAATGGCGTCGTTCAGATCCTTCAACTGGCTTTTCTGTGCGGCGGTCTTCACGCCGGTCGCTTCCAGTTTTGATCGTTGTTGTTCCAAATACGCCATATATGACGCACCTTGTTTGATCAGATCAGCGAATTCGACGTTTGCGGCCTGACGGACCTTTTCATCTGATGAATTACGCCATTTGTTGTAATCATCATAAAGGGCCTTGATTGCGGCCAACTTTTCTTTGTACGTCTTGACTTCAGGATCATTCTTTCCGGATCCACCTTTTCCACCCTTCCCGGACTTTCCGTTCAGGTTTGGTTCCTCGACGAATGCGGACGCCAAATTGTCTTCCTTGAAGATCTGTTTCAGGACTTCTTTGTCCTTCTGAATGGCGTCCATATCCTTTTTGGCGGATTCCATATTCTTCCGGGCGGCTGACAGATCACTTTTGGCCTTCTGCGATGCGACCATTTCTTGTTGTGTGCCGGCGGTCACGACGTTGGTTACGTCGGATCTCTGAACGTTTGGATTGTTGAAATCAGACTGACGTTGTTTTTCCTGATTTTCGGCCCACACGTTTTTGTCGATCTGTTGTTGTGCCTTCGTCTGTTTGATCCTTGCTTGCAATTGCTTCTGATCCAGTTTTTCCAACTCCGACTGAACGGCCTTCGCCAACGCCATTCGATCCAATGCGTCGATGTAATCTTCGACGGCCTTCGTGTTTTCACGTGTGATCACGCCTTCGTTCGAAATCATGGCATTATAACCCGGAATGATGGTCTTCAACTGATTGATCGCCTTCTTCCTGACGTCGATCGCCAATGCGTTGTCATGAATGATCCCGGTCAGGATCTCGATCTTCGCCTTTGTTTCTTGTGACGCCTCGCCGGCGGCCTTCATAACACGATCAGACGCCGACATCTGTTGTTCTTGATCCTGAAGGGCCTTTGTTGATTTCTTGATTGATTCTGTTTCATCGTCGGTTGAATCCGTGAACATTTCAACAACTCCGATCAGGGCGGAAATTCCGGCCACGATCCATCCAAACACCGGGATCGACTTAATGGCCAAACCAACGGCCCTGAATGCTCCGGCCAACGACCAATTGGCAACGGTTCCGGCTCCGGCGGCCACGGTTTCGGCCGTTTGTGCGGCGGCGGCTCCGGCGGTTGCGGCGGCGTTTGCGGTTTCGGCCCTTGTGTTTGCATTTGTGGCGGCCGTTTCGGCGGTCTGTGCGATCGCTTGTTTTCCGGTGATCTTCGCCCACAATTCCTTCAACTGGTTCAATGTAACCAATCGGAAGGCGGAATCCTTATCCAATGTATTCTGTAATTGCTGAAGGCCCATTGTGATGGACATCAGGGATTGAACCTTCAACATGATCTTTTGAAGGTTTTCATTCTCTCCGGCAAACAGACCGATTGCGCCTTGTGCGGCGGTGAATCCACCGACAACACCTGAAAGGCCGTTGATCATACCGTCAAACGTGGCCGTATCAGACGCCAATTTTCGTGCTTGTGCCGTGGTGTCGGCCATCTGATCAGTCAGGACGGCCAATTCGTCACGCATTTCACGATATTTCTGTGTGTCACGTTGGCCGGCCATTTCCATGTTGGCCAATTCCTGAATCAATTCACGTTTTCTTTGTCGAAGGGATTGCGTCTTCACGCCGGTTTCTTCGACGGTCTGTTGTAAACCTTTCAACGCCACCTTTTCGGCGTCGATTTCCAATTCAAGATCCTTCGCCTGACGGATCAGTTCGTCTTGTGCGGATCCCGGTTTCAATTTGTTGATCTCGATCTTCAGGTTTGCGTATTCATTTTCAAGATCGTTGATCACCTTCTTTTGGATGTTGATGTTTTCTTCTGTCAGATCAAACATGTCATCCAACTTCTGACCGGATGATTCCGCCGTGTCGGCGAAACCTTGAATCTTCTTCGTGGCTTCGTCGATCGCCTGATTCAACTGACCATTGTCCATTGTGGCGTCGAAATCCAATGCACCGTTGTCAACTTTCATATTATAACATATTATTGATGTAATTCATTACGTCGTCGGCGTTGTCTTCGTCCAACTTGACGTTTTCATCGTCCTTCTTTGAATGGAAGGCCGGAAGATCGATCATGATGCGAGAAACGACCGACCATGCGATCCCATGATGAAGATATTCCCACGTCCATCCGAAATGTGCGCAAATGGAACCCCTTCGACCGTATGGCGATTGCAAACCGGTCATTATTGTATCAGATTCGGGATCGTCGTTCTGTTTGAACTGGCTAATCTGATACAATTTGTAAAATCCCCCATGTTGGCGATCGTGTTGATACCAATTACAAGTTGGTACAACTTTGAAGGTTTGATCGTGTGGGCGAAGATGTCTGTCAGTTCAGACAATCGTCGTGTGTCTTCTTTATATTGCACGTGTGCGCCGATCTCCTTCGGGATGAATAGTTCTTCACCCAACACGGCGATCGCCACGTATCGGGCCATTCTGATCGAATGTTTGGCGATCAGGGCCTTCGCCGTTGATACACCTGACGTTTCTTCCTGAAGATCCTTTTCGTGGATCACCATTTCAATTCCTTCCTTTGACAATCGATCCATGACGGCCAATGTCGGTTCATGCAATTCGAATTCCAATTCTTCAGGAACACGGATCATCTTTTTGAATCTTCCGAAGAATCCCGGCTGACGAACTTCCTTGAATCGTGTGATCCTGAATTTCAGACCATGTCCGATCAGGCGATTCAGTTCGTTCATTTCCATCGACTTTTCGTCTTTCTTCGCTTCTGTTTGCGGTTTCATTTCTTCCATTTCTGATCAATTTCTAAAAGTAACGGCCCGACGTACATTGAAACATCGGGCCGTCGGTCTTAAATATATTCGCTAAAATGACAAAAAAGGCGGTTTATGTTGGATCCTTGCCGTTGTCTTCCTCACCCTTATCTGTTGCGTCTGTGCCTTCTGCGGCGTTCAGGATCGCTTGTGGGATGTCGTCCTTTGCGAATGCATAGAACGCCTTTGCCTTTGTTGCCAAAGGTGTGACGGTGAAATCAGTCAGAAGGATTCCAGTTGTTGACAATGCGCCGGTCAATGTGGCGTCAATGTCAGCCTTTGGAACAACAAAACAAAGACCTTGTTCTGTGACTGCGATGATTGTTTTGTTTGCAACAACTTCAGAACCATCGGTTCCCCAACCGTTTGCGTCTGTCTGCTGATCACCACCAACGTATGTTGATAACTTCAACGGTGTTGGATTCATGATCTGAAACGCCAATGTTGGGATCTTACGTTGTTTCTTGTGGACTTCAGGTGCGGATTTGCCTTCCTCAAAGTGATCGGTTGAATCCGCTTTGTCCTGATTGATATTACAAGACTCTTTGTAGGTCTTACCGATCTTCTGTGGATTGGTGATGGCCTTCAATGCGGCTAATACGCCGGCCTTGTCTGTTACTGAATCCATTTTGATCGGATCCGCAACGACGATCTTTGATAATCCAAGTGTAATCATATCAATGAAATTTTTTAATTGTGAATAACTTACTTTGTTCTAATTGTGAATCGACCAACTGATCCTGATGTTGGAATAGTGTTGATGTGAAGAATCCACGTCTTTCAATAATGACTGGCCTTCGATGTTTAGACCGACATCGGGAACGTGTTCAGATTTGATCAGGTCGATGACCTTCGCCGTCAGTTCTTTCAATCGTGGATCATTCTTTTTGTATTGATCAGATCCACCCAACTTCACGATCTTATCAGGAACATGAATGTTGACGTTCGATGTTGCGATCTGTGGCGCATAATCAACCGTCAGGTCGATGGTGTTGATCGAAATGTCTTCCTTTTCGGAATTCATCGGACGATCATCGTCTTTATATATTGCACCGGTCAGGGCCAATTCGTCTTTGTGGACGTTCAGGATCCTGAAAAGGATCGTGTTCAGATCGAATGTTGTTTTCATATTGCTTTATTGATTGAATCAACAAGATCGTTGATCAGTTTTGGTAATTCCTTCTTTGCCAATGTTTCGGTGGATGTCAGAACGTCACGACCGGTCGATTCGACATAAACGGCGTATGACATACCGGCCACGACAACCAAACACAAACCTTCAGGATGACGTTTGGCGGCGTTTGTTGCCACACGTTGACCTTCGTTGATACCAACAGAAGATGATCCGCCGCCTTCCGGGCCGTTTACCGCTTCGAAATTCGAATGGATGGCCTGACCGTCCTTAAAGATCATGTAACCGGTCGAAGATCGAAGATGTCCAGTTCTGTCCGTGTAACCACGTGACGCCGGGATTTCCCTTGCGTATTTGACGCATTCTTCGCCTAAATACTGAAGAACACGGACTTCTTCTTTCTCGATCTGATTCAGGAACCGATCGAACCGGCGTTTGATGTCTTCCTTCGTGAAATTCGCTTTGATTCCCATATTACATCCAATGTCTTGTGTGTAACTGGCCAACGTCACCCTTCAGGCATTCCCCGGAAACACGAACATCAGATCCATCGGGATCGTTCGTGACACGGATCTTTGTTCCTTCAGGGATATTCGCCGTTCCTTTCGGACTTTGAATCAACGCACCGAATGTGATCTGACGGCCATCGGCCAACGTGATCACGGATCCTTTTCCGTTGGTTTCTTCACGACATCGGCCATGAAGGATCCATGAAGGATCAGGCGAAACGAAATTTCCGTCTTCGTTCTGTACGGCGTCGCCATCAGGCGTCACGAACTTCCAAAGATAGTGTGGATATTGCTTCACGTTTGCCATATTACCAACGATTTGATCTGTTTCTGACCTTCGGTTGTGTGATCGTATCAGGAAGGCCCAATTCGCCGCAAAGGGATTTGAACCATAACTTCAGGCCGTCCATGTTCCATGAAACAGAATAACCGCCTTCAGTTACATTCGAACACATTGAAGGAAGAATGGTTGACATTGCACCGTACATGGCAACTTTGCACGCCCTTGAATCGACATGATCCAGTTCTTCCAATTCGGAATTGTCGATCATGATCAGATCAATCGTGTCGCCGTCCACGCCGAAACGTGACAACGTCTTTTCGATATATTCACGGTTGTTTACTATTGCCATAACTTAAAGAAGGATTTATTTGGTGGCCGGGAACCGGGATGATCCCCGGCCATCAACGATTCATGTTTAGAGATTCCAACTTGTTGCGTTGGTCTGCATCAGAACGGAACGACCTGAAAGATTCCAAGCCGGGAACAGATTTGCGATTCCCTCTGTTACTTCCTTGACTGGTGATTCCTCTGAATACTTCTTGATCAGGGTGTGACCATTCATCGCCATAACGGCAACAGAAGACTGACGACGTGTGAAATCGATTGGCTTCTTATAGAAGGTATTACCCAAAACGTTTGATACGCTGAACAGAACAACGTTGTCGGTGAATGGATTTCCAGTTGACTGGCTACCATCTGCCAACTCGATTGTGATGTCCTGATCCAAAACGATGATCTGAAGGCCCTTGTAAATTGCCTTCTTCTTCAGAAGATATGCGTTGACTGATTCAACGTCGGCGGTGTCGTATGCACCGGTCAGATTCTCTGTCAGACTTGCGGTCTTCTTGATGACTTCTTCCTGACTTGCGAAGGCGGCGAATGTATCAACATTCATGAACGCAAATTTGGCGGTGACGCCACGTGCCTTCATGGCCTTGATTGCCTTTGGGAAATCAACGGTCAATGGCTTTGCGCTTGTGCCGGCGTTCCATGATGCCGCAACACCGATCTTCTGATCTGCGTCCATCTGATAATCAACGTCGTATTCTGTTACGACTGCGGCGTTGTTTGAATTGGTGAATGTCACCTTACCGAGTGAAATCTGCTTCAGGGCGATCCACTCTGCACGTGCGGCAATACCGGTCCAACAATATTGTGTGTCCTCAGCCCATGCTTCAACCAATGCACGAAGATCAGGATTGCCCGATGTCATTGCGACCATGATGTCGTATTCGGTCAACTCGTCTTCTTCCATTTCACGGCTGATCATCAACTTTGGCATGTCACCGGTGATCTTTGCGATCGCCTGACGTGTCTTCTTCTGTGATGTTGCGCCACGTGCAACGAGATCGGCCGCAATCTTCAAACCGGTCTGTGCTTCAAGCAACTTCCATGTCAATGTCTGCTTTTCCTTCAATGGGAAAAGTGTTGGATAATAATACGGTTTCAGATCATAAGTGTGAATAACCGCATTCATGTCTTTTTCGGTCAGACCGACCATCAATGATTTTTCCATAATGTGATTCTTTTACTTATGACGATTAGATTACATGAACACCCTTCAGATCGTTCAACACGGCGTCAGGAAGGGCCGGAACATTTGAACCGTAAACAACGGCGATCACCCATGCGGAATTGAACTGATTTCCGCCTTCGATGGTGTAATTCTCGCCGGCCACGGCCTTTGCGTGATGTTTTACGGTTGTTCCGCCAACGGCTGAAGACTGGAACAGACCGTCACCCTTCTTTAATGCAACGCCTAATGTTGCCTTGACGGTGATCACGTCCTTTGAAGGATCTGTTTTGTCGATGGCTGAAATTTCGCCACCCTTTGATCCGTTACCAATGAAATCGCCAATCTTGAAATGGCTTCCCTTTGCAACTTCGATGTTTGTATCTGTTGCGGTTGCGGCGGTCACTACGACTGCGGTCTTCACAACGTGAACCAAACCGTTTGCGTCAGGTGCTGACAATGGTGTTCCGGCCTTAATGGCTGATCCACCAAGTTCGGCGGTGCTGATTGTTACGCCGCCGGGAATGTCTGCGATCTTGTGGGCGAAAGCTTTGGCCACCTTTGCGTCCTTTGATTTTGTGATCTGTAACATTGCTAAACTAAATTAAATGATTAAACACTAAAGCGATTTGCCGCCCAAATTGGATCCACCTTCTGAAGATGTGACATCCTTGACGTATGCGGCAACGCCGGCGGAAACTCCGTTTTCGTCTGCACGTCCAAAGTCAATGTGACCTGAACGGCGAAGACCTTCGTCCGCCTGATCCTGAACATGTTTTTCAACATCTGCCTTCAGGCCGGTTATGTACTCGTTGAATTTGTCGTCATTCTCAAAGTTCATATATCCGAATCCTGAACGGATCATCGATTTGTAACTTTCATCCTTGACATCTTTGATCAGGCTTTCGATCTGATCACGACGTGATGTTGTGACCTTTTCGGCCACCATACCACCAACCAACTTTGTCAGACTGGCGATCTGTTCTGTCAATGCGGCGATTTCAGGATTGGTTGTCTTTGTTGGATCGTCGCCGGGATTCGGATCCTTCTTTCCTTCCTTTTCCTTGAAATCAAACTTTTCACGAAGACGTGTTTCGAACGTCTTGTTTGATTCAGTTACTTCACGATCGATGTTTGATCGGTAATCTTTCGAAAATGCGTTGACCTTGTCTTCTGTAAGACCATCAACAAGTTTCTTTGCATCTTCTTCGGTTGCGGCGGCCATTGCAAAGTTCATCGCAATGTTCGTCAGGACATCTTTGCGCACGCCTGAAAACTTTGTCATCAGTAATGCCAAAATCTGTTCAATTCTCATAATTACTTCTTTTTTTATATGTTCAACGCCGCAAAGATAACCATTTTGTATCACCGTGATACAAATTATTTTCGGAATCCATTAAATTTTCATCCCTTTTTTAGTGCAATTGCAATGCATTTGCATGCGTTATTCGTTAATTATATTTAATAAAACACATTTTTCGGTCGTTTTGTTTGTTTTATTAAATAGAACACATTACATTTGCAACATCAAAGTTCAACAATTAAAAATTCAACAACATGGAAATTTCAAATATCAACAATTCAATGATCGGAAAAAAGGTCAATGGTATCTTCACCGGAATGAACGTAACTGGAACAATCGTGTCAATCGTCGATGAACAATATTCAGTTGGTGTTCGCATCAAGTTAGACAAACCAGTTCAATGGGGTGATGATCTATACACCGAATATGAATCAACCGGCCGCCGTTGCGACGGATGGGGAAACATTCAGAACACCGAAATCATCAACGCATAATGTCAAATCCGGTCGGATCTTCGGATCCGGCCATAAATCAACAACAACATGAAAGAATCAATTCTGAATCAGATCGTCAAAGTAAGACTGGAAGATCTTACATCTGAACATTATAATGAAAACAGTCAAAAGGCTTCACGTCTTCACGGTGACGGCGAACTTTGCCCTTTGTGTGGAAAGTATCTGAAGAACTACGATCAGTTATTCGAAGAAGGAAAGGCCATCCACATGTTCAACGGTGGCGAACACATTACAGATCAATCATGGTCTGAAATCTTCCCGGAAGACGTCGCCAACGAACTGGATAATGATCCGGGTGAAATGGGATGGTTCCCGGTTGGTGCGGATTGTTATCGCCGTTTCAAAAAGGCAATGGAAAAAGCGAGATCAAACAAATAAAGTCTAATCAGGCCGGCCAACAACCGGCCACAACATATCAACAACATGGCAACAATCAACGACAAAAATCTGAAGAATGCGATCGCAAACGTGATCGTGAACAATTACATGAATCAGAAGGTCGATTTCGGATCTGATGAATTCGTTGTGGAAAACTTCAAAATCAAGTTCAGGAAGGCCGCCATCAGGAAGGCCGAATTCGATGACTACGGCGTCGATCCAAACACGGATCATTTCTGTGTCGTGGAATTTTGGAACGCCACCAAAGAAGAAGACGTGTTTCAGGCCGTTTGTGTGATCCTGACGATCTGCAATGACGAAACCATTGGAACCGCCGGCGTTCCTTATGACTTCGACATCGAAGGAACAGAAGACGATTTCGACATCAAATTCGCCGATCAGGTCATGGCCGAACTATAATAACACATCAGGAAGGGCAAAGAATCGCCGTCAGGGCCGTTTCTTCGTTCTTCCTTTATAATTTACCGGCCCGACCAAAAGAAGGGCCACAATCGCAAATAATATGAAAAAATCAAATTATCTTCTTCCGTTCATCCTGATTGGTGGCGGAATCGGTGTTTTTGCTTCACAATCATTCACCGGATTCTTCTTTGGAATCGCCGCCGGTGTTGTGATCGGTTACTTCATTTTAGGACTGGCCAACGGTCAGGATCAGACAAAGGATCCTGAAGGCCCAAAGACTGAAGACAATGAACGGAAATAAGATCATCCACGTCCATTTTAAGGATTCAGGCCGTGACGAATACTTTGGATCGTTGGCGGCCATTTATCAGGTCTACACGAACGTTGAAATCGGTGCGACGTTGCAAACCTTATGGAACAACCGGATCGGGCCGACACGGCCTTATGAAAACAGATCGGTTGTGATCAAAGAAGGAACGATCGTCAGGAAGGCCACGACACGAACAAATCCAAATCTGAAATAATATGGCTGATTATCACTTCATCAAAAACAAAGAATCTGATTCGATCTTTTGGGTGGATCAGACTGAAATGAAGGGCGAATTCATGTTCACCTTCGACAAAAAGAAGATCTTCAATCTGTTTGCAGATTATCCACATAATCTGTCGCCAAAACAAAAGAAGACGTTCGACGAAGAAAATCCATATTGGGTGAAATTCTTCGCCGATCGTCAACCTTGATGATCCGGGCGTTGATCACCTGATGTGACCTTGTGCGCCCTTTCTCTGTTTGTCCGGTTCCGTGTTGATGTATTGTAACATCTTATCGAAACCGGATATTTTTTTGAAAAGATCGATGTCGATCAAACATTCATGTGACGAAATCTTCATTCCGTAAACCGTGTGCCTTTGCTTTGCGCCGAATCGGTTCTTCAGGACTGATTTGTCCAATGGCTTCCATCCGTTTTCGTAACGTGATTGCAATTCCAAATATTCGAAACCGTCCTTCACCTTCCTGACAACGGCCGCATGTGCGCCACATGTGAAATAATATTCCTTTCCTTCGACACAATTCCCCAACAACGTTGTGGCGTTCTTGAAATCGTTGTAATCTTCGTTTACGATTCCACCGACATCCTTTGCGATGCGGTTGATGTTTGATCCGGTTGCAAATATCTTTCGGCTCATACCGTCACGGAAATCCAGTACATCGAAACCGCATTTGTTTCCGGCGTATGTGAACGCCAATGAAGAACACGATCCCTTTGTCATGTCACCACCGCACACACGTTCAATGATCTGTCTGTCTGTTGGCTGATCTTTGAATTTCTTCACGGCCAATGGTGTCACGCCGTTGATCTTTGCCACCTTCTGAATTTCATCGAATGGAACGACGTTGGCGTCCTTCTTCCTTTGGATTTCGTCACGGATCATCTGAAGACGTTTGTCGGCTTCCTTCTTCCATTCAGGATAACGAATGGATCCGGGATCTTCGACGTTGATTGCGATCAGATCACGAAGATCATTCATGAAACGTTCGTCGATCTTCAACTTTTCACCTTCCGTGATCAATGGATTCATCTGACTGATCGTCACCATCTGTTGACGTTTCTTTGCGTTGATCACTTGTTCACAATCGTCGATGACTTCTTCCGCCTTCTGTGCCAATTGTGGCCAATTTGGATTCGCTTCGGCCCTTTCTTGTTTGACAAAGTTTTCCATGTGGTGAATTCCATCGTGGAAATGTGTCGGATCCCAACGATCCAGTCTTTTCAGGGCGGCGGTCGCCTGATCGAAGATTGGTTGTGCGTTCTGATATTCGACATCTGTCAGACGTTTCAATTCTTCCTGAAGGCGGTTGATCTCTGACTTCGCCGTTTCAATCTTCGTATAGAATGATACGATCTGATCTTTCGTCAGTTTATTGACATCCGTGTGGACTATTTCAAACAGATCACCCAATGTTGATCGTAATAATGAATAATCAATTCCATATTGTTTCAACGATCTTTCCAAAGGTGTCCGGCCGTATGCGTACAGATCCCAAAGTTTATAGAATTCACGTTCCATCTGTTCGAAGATCGTCTTCTTCTGTTTGTCGTCCGCCTTCCTGAATTCATTCCATCTGTCTTCGTTCGGATCATCCTTCGGACGTGGAATGACTGGTTTCACGATCTTCAGATCACCTTCCAATGTTCCGCCGGTGAAATTGTCTTTGATGAAATATGGTTGTTTGGCCCACGTCAGGGATCTTTGAAGATTGGCGGCGGCCCACGACTTGAAATTCTTCGGAACGTCTGTCACGGCGTTGACTGATTCTTCCGGTTTCATATACTTCTGATAATTGCCGGCGGCGTCGAAATCATCATCTTCACCCCAAAAGGCGTCACGAAGGGCGTTTTCCTGATCCGTCTTGAATTCCTTTGGATCCTTCAGGATCGGAACCATGAAGCACCGGCAATTCGGATGCCAACCTTTGAAGACGAATGTCTTTGGATAACGTCCGGCCAATTCGTCGCAAATGTCGTGATATGGCCCTTTGTGATCCTTCAACGTGTGATTGTTTGAAAGTTTGACTTCATATCCGACAACGAAATCCAGTTGGTTCCAACGGTAACGGTCCGAATCACGATACGCCATATTGACTTCAGTTCGGGCCATTCTCATTGCGTTCTGATACGATGATCTATAAACACCACGGCCGGGATGATATGCGGCCGCACGTTTTGAAAGGACCAAATTTCCATGTTTGTCACGAACACGTCTGAACAACTTGTTCGGTTCCTGAAGGTATTGTTTCAGATCTTTGGCGATCTTCCCGGCCGGTGTTCCGTCGCCGATCGTGATGTCCAATCCCATTTCGATCAGGCTTTTCGTTTCTCCGGCGTATTTCCACACACGTTGTGACAGATCCATTCCACCGGCCTTTCGTGTCTGAAAGGCTTCCAATGCGGTCAGGTTCTTATCTTGCATGCGTTTCAACTGACGTTTGCCGATCTTCGCCGTGTTCATGATGTGGGCCAAAAAGGCGTCGTTCTTCTGACATGCATACAACCACGATTCCTTTGATCCGTGTTGGATCACGGCGGTCATCTTTGACGCCAACTGGTTCACGATCTGTTGTGCCTTCTTCTGAAGTGATGGCATTTGATCGAATGAAAAACATTCATCCGGATTCAACTTGATCTGATCGGCCAACTTTGCGAAATCGGCCACGGCGGCGTTGTATAGTTGATCAATGGCGGCGGCGTATTGATCAGAACGTTTGAATTGTCGCTGATCGTAACCTTCAAACGTGAAACCTTGTGATTGTGGCTTCTTTGGTTTTGCCATGATTTATTTTCTTTTATGATGTTCGAATGAATCCGGTTCGTCAGGGATCGGATCGCCTTCTTCATATTCCTGACATGGATGTGGTTGTCGAAGGAATTGCGCCCAACGGTGCAAAGGACACCAACACATGAAGAATTCGCCGTTCACATCCCTTTCGATCCGGTTTCCTGAATGAATGCACCGTGAACAAAGAACCATGACGACACGATTCTTCGTTCCTGATACGTTTCTTTTGCGTTGTACGGCCATTATTCGCCTTCGTTGGTCTGTTTGTCGTCATCCATCAGATCGGTCGGTTCTGATAAAGAAAACGAATTCTTTGCGGCCGTTTCGCTTTCGATCAATTCAACTTCCTGATCAACGTCATTGACGCCGGTGATGTGTTGTGCGCCCTGAACTGATGTTCGAAGACTACAAACCGCACCGCCACCGTTGGCGTTCTGCCACATCTGCAATTCTGCGGCGTCGTCTGTGACCATGAATGGATGAATCACCGGTTCGATCTCGATGTTCTGTGCGGCTTCCGCCAACTGAACGTTCATCTTTGCCACGAATGACGCCAAAAGGTTGTAACGTCGCTGAAGGTATTCGTCGAAGACTTCACGATGATCCATGACCTTCAGGTGTGCGTCTGTGAATAACAACTTCAGGGCGACGCCTGACAGATTCAGGCCCTTGACCGAATCAAACGAAAGGTCCGGTGTCTGTGTCAATGTATAGATCATCTTCAGAAGGGTTTCGATCTCCAATTTCACGGATTCAGGTGCGTTGGCCCATGACAAATATTCGGCCTTTGCGCCGTCTTCGCCTTCCAATATGGCCCCGGCTTCGCCCTTCTTTGAAAAACCTTCGATGTGACCGGTGACGAAGATCTTTGGTGATGCGTGATAATCGTTTGTGTCTGCAAAGTTAGACAACAACTTTTCCAGTCTATTGATCAGGATCATGACCTTCGAATATTCCGGATCGTCCTGATGGCCGAAGATCACCGGGATCTTTCCAACGACATTTTCTTCAGGAACGGCGTTTCCTTCCTGATCATGGAATCCGTCAACCGGAACGAAACCGGTTCCCTGACGTTCCCAAACCATGTGTTCTTCATCGGTCCATGTTTCGAAGAATGTGTGTTTCTGCAATTGCTGATCCTGACGGTAATAAATGCGGCTGAATGCGATCATGTCACCGGTTTCGTCGAAATATGGGAACAACTGATCACCCTTCATCGGATTCAGAATCGCACAACGCATTTTCACCGGCGATGCGATTCCGTATTTCTTCGACTTCACGTTTGGATCACGGCGGTTGACTGGTACGGCGTACCACAATTCGGCAACCTCACAACAACTGAAGATCACCTTTGCGATCTTTCGGTTCAATGTGCTTTCCTTGACATCGTGGCGGATCTTATTGATCACATTCAGGACGATCGCCTGATTGTCATCTGAAGGATCACACGCCAAATCGACTTTGTTTCCGAAGATCATTGATGCATGACGATCCACGATCAGGGATGGAAGATCCAATCCAATTCGTGCAACTGGTTCCAATCTGAAACCAACGTTTTCGGCGTCGTCGTCGCCTGATCTTTTCACGACTTGTGTTGTTTCGGCGTCCTGATCTTCAGGATCCAAACGGACCTTTTTGTCAGGACGAAGGGCCTTGTTGAACACGTCGTGTTGTAATGGATCCAACGCCTTTTCGGCTGATCCGGTGTCAGGTTCTGTCAGATAACGTTTGGTCTGTAACTCCGAAACGATTGCGTTCTGATCCTGACTTTCGATGATTTCTGAAATCTTCATAATCTGTTTATTTTTGAATTATAATATTTTCATCCGAACAATCCGTTCAGGTTTTGTTTTGTCTTTCCGGTGTTTCCGTGTTCGACGATTCCGGTCAATGCGTCAGGTGCGTCATCATGTTCGTTGTGTCCGGTCTTCATGTACCCGGTGACGGCGTTGTAAAACTCCGGCCAACGTGTTGACCAATCTGTCGGGAAAAGGATCAGATTCTGAACTTCGGCGGAATGGCTGAAGATTCTGATTTCCTTGTTGTCCTTCTGATGGAACCACTTGATCTTCGTCTTTCGGTTGCCAATGATTCGGCATTGCTTTTCCACATTCCGGGCGAATCCACGACCACCGTTGTTTGATTCGATCAGGGCCTGATCTGTTTCGCCACGTGACAACATCTTCGCCGTCATTGGTTCTGTATATTCCATCGGTTTTTGTGTGAACAGAACGTCCGTGACATAATAGAACATCGATGTTTCGACGTAATTGATTGAACAAAGGTAATCTTCGCCGGTGTCGGCCGTATCGGTGTAATTCTTCCGGATCATCTTACGATCATAAGGGATCACGTCGTATGTGCGGAATCCTGAATCATACATCAGACCTTCGGCCGGTTTCGGATCTTGTTGGTACAAAGATTCGAAGACGTGTGGATTCTTCTTTCGTTTGATCTGAAGATCATGCAACGAATGACGTTCCGGCCACAATGCTTCGCCTTCTTCACGTGGATCCCATTCTGAAGGTGCGCCGATCTTGATCGCCGGGAATTTGATCACCACCCAACCATCAGGATTTGTGTCCTGATCGAATTCACCCTGAATCTTCAGAAGACGGCCGGCCAAATCGTTTTCGTGCCAACGTGTGAACACGATCAATTGTTGTGATCCGTTGTGAAGACGTGTGTCGGCGACGGTGTCATACCAATCGGAAACAGATTCACGGATCGTTGATGACCACGCCGATTTTGCGTCTTTGTAAAGGTCATCCATGATCAACATGTCAACTGGTTCACCGGTCAAAGGACCACCAACACCAACGGCCTTCAAAGATCCTGAATGATCCACGATTTCCGCTTCGTTGGCGGTTCGTGTCCATGTTCCTGATACATCGGCCACGTGCGACAATCCCAACAACGTTTCCGGGAATATCTGATTATATTCCTTTGAATCGATGATTCGTTGGCATTCTCGACCGAACTTCTTCGCCTTCGTGTCGGAATAAGATACAATGGCGATCTTTTTGTTTGGATCCAGTCCTAAAGCATACGCCGGAAGACGTCGTGTTGATCCTTCCGACTTTCCGTGTTGTGGTGGCATAAAGACGGCCAATTTCTTGATCTTTCCTTTGGCGAAATCGTCCAACGCCTTGTAATATCGTCGATGGAAATCGGCCGGAATGAACGTTGGCATGGTGGCAATGGTGAACGTCAGAAGATCCGTCCGGGCCTTCCGATTCAATTGTTCCTTCATTGCGATCAGTAATCGTTCTTTTTCCTTCCGTTTATCCATTTTTACTTTGTTTCAGGATCCTGACCACCTTCGGTCATTCCTAATTTCTTTTGCATGTCGGCGATGTCTTTGTCCAAATCTTCGTCTGTCTTACCTTTGAACAGATCAGATCCGTCAGGGCCGGTCAATTCTTGTGTAAATTTGTTTCGGAAATGATCAGGATCACCATTCGTCAGAACGAAGATGATCGCCGTCGTGTCCGGTTCGATGTGTTTCGTGACGTTTGTCTGTTCCTTCACGACCGGTTTTCCATGTTTGTCAGGAACGGTCTTTGTCTTGTGTTCCTTGACTTCATATCCGGTGACTTTCTTCATCAGACTTTTCCGGGCCTCTGTCACCAACTTCGACATTCTGTCGTCTTCTGCCTTCTTTATGGCTTCGACAAAGTCTTCGTGTTTCTTCTTCCATCGTCCGAACGTGGTTTCATCCAGTCCGACGGCCAAACAGATTTCACGTTGTGAATATGTGTCTTCACGGATCATGTCTGTGATCCGTCTGACGATGTCTTGATTGTAACGTTGTGCCATGTTTTATTCCTCGATTAGTTGACATTTGAATCCACGATCTTCCAGTTCTGACATCAGGGCGTAAAGATCGCCACCACCGTTCGACTGAATGATCAACTTCATGGATCCCTTCTTTTCGGATCCACCTTCAGGATCTTCCGGATCTTCAGGTCCTTCGAAATCGATTCCCCAATCATGCGGATCAATGTCGAATTCTTCTGCGATCTGTTCAACAACTTCCTGATCGAATTCAATGTCAGCGACGGACGTTGCGTTGTCTGCGATCGCCATTTCACGGCCTTTCTTCGTGTCCAAATCGACATCTGTTCGTTGTACGGCCACGATCTGACGTCCGGTTGTCTGAACGACGATCACTTCATCGAATCCCAATGCGCCGGCATTTTCAACCATTTTGTTTCCGGCGATGATCCTTTGGTTCTTATCGATCAGGATGGAACGGCCGGCCCCGAACTGGCTGATTGAATTTTCAACCAATCGTTGACCGAACTGCGTTCCCTTGTTGTTGTTCCGATCGTCAGGGATCAGATCTTCGATCCTGATATGTTTTATTGTTCCGTCTGCCATGATCAGGCGATTATCAGTTTGACAATGGCAACAACGATCCAGTATATTGAACAGATCGTCAATGATCCGGCACACGTCCACATGATGTCAAACCATTCGAAACAACCACGTTTCAAAAGTTTATCCCAAATCAGATCCTTTCCGAATCCGGCCGCACAACCGGCCAACAACGCCAACCATGAAGGAAGGCAAAGGATCAGACACACGGCGGAAATGATTGCGCCGGCGAAATAATGTTTTCTTTTGTCGGCCTGACAGATCGATGTCAGGAAGGCGGTCATGAACTCGATGAATTCCGCCCAATAATACTTCAGATTATCCATAATTGATGCACGATAAAAAGGAAGGTTCCCATCCACCCACATCGGCGGTTGAATCTTACCACGGACACCGATCCACACGTTTCCGGTGAAAAGGATCTTCAGACGTTCTTTGAATGAAGGTCGCCAACAACTGATGATCTGATGTTGGTTGCGATACGCCGGAAGGGATCCGCATTCCTGATCGGTCATTGATCCCGGCTTTGCGAAGGTGATGTTTGCTTCCTTGAATTTCTTTGGTTCCATATTATTTCGTTTTACACGCCGCCGGATCATTCCGGTTGCGGATTCATCCGCAAAGATACAAAAAAGGCCGTATCACGGTGATACGACCATTCTTGAAAGTATTAAAAAAACATTCGACTTTTTCCGTCTTTATTTGGCTATTTTGCCGAACGGTTGCCGATTTTGACACGCATTGGAAGACCTGATTCATACCACGCCAACAGACCGGCGTCACGTTCTTCCTGATTGGATCTTTTCTGTGTGATCCCGGTCAGATACGCAAATTCTTCGTGTGTGATCTTCCGATCCTTTCCTGACCAACCTTTCACCAACGGCGCACGTTCGACGACCGTCAGGCCCAATCCTTTTGCAATGTCGATGATGTCATGTGCGATCTGATGATTCAAACCGGTTCGCCTTCCAGTTTCGGCGGCGGCCGCCAATGGATCACGGAATTTCTTCCATCTGATCTTCTGAATGTGCCAATTGGTTTCGTTCATGAATCCGGCTTCGATCACGAAGACATGTGGTTTCGTCAGTCCGGCGGCCATCTTCTGTTCGATCTGCTGAAAGAATCTGATCAGATCAGGAAGACGAAGGTTTGACAGAACCATTCCTTTGGTTTCAGGATCCAAAACGGCAACGCCGGAACCGTCCACATCAGGATCGATTCCGACGAAGATCTTTTCATTCTTGATCATCAGAATGGACGATCACCTTCGTTCTGTGATCCGCCGGCCTGATCATCAGATTTCTTTGATGGAAGAAGGGTGATTTCACCAACCGAAACTGAAAGATCAATTCCGACACCACCGTCACGTCTGTTGTATGTTTGCGCCTTCAGGTTGCCACGTACAAAGACCGGTGTTCCTTTCTTCAGGTATTGAAGAAGGTTTCCACCTTCGCCGTTCATGGTGCAACTGAACCATGTGCAATGATTGATTGTGTTTCCGTTCTGATCCTTTGTGTTGTAAGAATCCGCAACGGTGAAGGCAACGAAACGACGACCATTGAAATCCTTGATTTCGGCGTCCTGACCTAAATTTCCAATAACTTCGATTTTGTTCATGATGTTTTCTGTTTGTTGATTTATACTGATTTAATACTTTTTGCCGTTTTTCTTTGGCCGTGTGGCGTTGAAATCCATCTTTCGATCAATGTACCACAACAGATCGTGATCGTCGTTCTGACGCAAAGATTGGAACCACTTGAAGACGTAAAGAACCGCCCACAACATTCGACGTTGGATCACGAACTTCGTGTTTGTGAATCCCACGATCAGGGCCAACGCATTTTCACACATGTCGAATGATCTGAATTCACGGAAATAATTTGACGCCGTGATCTTATCCCAACGAAGGCGCATGTGACCACCGATGTCCAGTATTCGAATTACGGTGTCCGCCATTTCATCTTCAACAGAATCCTTCAGGTGATCTTTGAAGGCGGCGATCCACTTTGCCTGATAGTCAGGATCACCGGCGTCCAATGTGAAGATCTTCTTTTCGAATCCTTCAGGATCGGCGTGACGTCCGTTGCGATCCGCTTCAATGACTTCGGCGATCTCTGTGATCACCAACGCCATCGAATGATTGATTGTGACGTCAGACGTCCAAAATCCTTGTTTTGTGGCCCAACTATAAATCCGGGCCGAAAGTTTGTTCAATTTTTCTGTTTCCATTTATCTTTTCTTTTTGTTGTGTTTACGATGAAAGTTGATTCCGTTCCTGACGTCGTCGTGATGTGTGACACGTGGAATGATCGTTCCGGGATTGTCGTCAGGCTTCTTCATGAAGATCTTTTCCGTCACTTCAACTGGTTCGTCGAATAGTTCTTCGACGTGTTTGGCGATCTTTGTGATACCTTTGTCGATCATGGAAGGGCCACACATAACGCCGGCCCCGATGATCGCCTTCATTCTTTTCATTCTGTTCATCATCTTTTCTTTGACTTTCTTCTGATATATTTTCTTTTCTTTTTCGATGCATTTGCATTGCATTTGCATTGCATTTGCACCGGCTTTTCGATTGGGAACGATGAAAGGATGTCGTCCACACGTTCGGCCATGTTCCTGAAGATCCGGTTGAACTGGTATTCACCATCATATTTCGTCAGGGAATAACGGATCGTCGTTTCGTCACGGTGGATCATGGCGGCGATCTGTTTGACGGACATCTGACCTTCGTTCTTGCAATGGTGGGCGAAGATCATTCGTGCGAAGAATCCAAAACGATCATGACGATCACACATCGTGGCAAAATTCTGATCCATGACTTCATGAATGGCGTTCCTGATGGCGTCGATCACCTTCACGTCTTTGATCCGTGCGTTTCTTTCATTCTCGACAACTGATTCAAACATGACTTCGATCCCCATGTTGACGGCGAATGAATATTCGATTCGTGCGCCACGTGACGTCTGCCAATCCTTCAACATGTAGATGATCTGACATTCAGACAACATCTTCAGATCTTTCAGAAGGTGATCCGTGTATTTGATCGACGGATCGTCCTGAAGGCCATTGTCGAACGGATTGACCGGAATGAATTCGAATCCCTTCAATTCCTTTTCGGCGTCCTGAAAACGTTCGAAGGCGTCTGATCGGCCGGTGATCGGGCCGGAAATGTATGCTTTTGGTTGTTTTGGATCTTCAAATTTTTCCATCTTTAATATTCTTCGGCATTATCGGCCGGCAACGGCGGACCTGATCCACGATCACCGGCCTTTGTGTTTTCTGTTTCTTTTACATTATTCGAACACCAATTTCTTTCGTCCAGTTGGAAGGCCCTTGACGAACTCCATGACGGCGTTCAACTTTTCCTGATTGTCGCCACAATGATCGATCATGGCCCGGTGTAAATCATAATACCAATCGGAATCTTCTGCGGAATCATCCACGTTTCTTTGTGTCTTCTGTTGATATATGACTTTGGCGAAGGCGGCGGCGGCGTTCTTTGCTGATCTTACTGACGAAAGAACATTGTTCAGGCGTTGTTTGTCTTCGTGTCTGACAGACATTGTGATCAACTTCAGGGTGTCTTCACAATCCAACATGGCTGAATTGATCACGTCGCCCAAAACAAAGGCCAATGACGTCAGTTTTGACGCCTTATCGACGACGTTCAACATCTGTTCTTTTTGGTGTTCATCCAAACGTTGATCTGTTCTGATCGGCGTTGTTGGAAGATCCAATGGTTTTCGTTGTGATTTTCTTTTCTTTTTCATTTCTGTTCAGGCGTTTGTTTGAATTGTGGTCCATCAGGACGTTTCAATGTTCGAAGGGCGTCCATGTACGTCCATTTTGTGTCCTTTGACTTGATGATCGGGATGATCTCCTTTGTGATTTCCATCAGTTCTTCGTCAGACATTGACGTTGGCCCAAAGAAGATCATGTTGTTTTGTTCGTCGATCATTTCCTTTCGTTTTGGTTGATAGACCAACGGTTTCCCGGAAACGACTTCGATCTTCGGTGCGAAATCCTTCATGTGTGATTCGATGCACACAACCGGGATCTTTTCGCCTTCGATCATTACTTGTTGAATTTCGAAATATTTCATATCTTTTTCACTTTGTAGTTGAATTCGTAATCATAAACCGACGTGATCTTTCGGATCCTTCTGACCTTCAGACCACCACCGGCCTTTTTCGGAATCATGAAGACGGAAGGTGTTCCGTGATCACATTGATCTGTTGGATTCATCAGGATCCCCCGGAATGGCGATCTTTTGCCATGACATCGTCCGCCTTCATATTCTGAACACATTTCACACATCATTTGTCTGACTTCCTTAAAAGGGTGAATTCGTAATCCACGACGTTTGCATGTAACGACATCAGATTCAATGTCAGTTGATCCAGTTTCTTGATGATCGATTCT
>Ga0326512_10001016_pt1 | contig 22819 bp, 25 predicted proteins | sample 1_2617_0518_D_FD_203652 | JGI IMG/M metagenome (GOLD analysis project Ga0326512, IMG submission 203652) | Bovine rumen microbial communities from UC Davis, California, United States - 1_2617_0518 | ecosystem: Host-associated > Mammals > Digestive system > Stomach > Rumen | place: USA...
TTGATTCCGCTAAAGAAATTTGTAACGATTGTTTTAGCAGTATCTAAGACTCCAAGATTCTTTAAATTATCAACGAAGCCACCAAATTTTTCTGTGAATTTACTAAATATAGTGCCGCTATCTTCTGCGTCTTTCTCAAGACCCGGTACAATTTCATGGACTGTATCAGAAAATACCTGCATCTTGGATGTGAATACAGTTAACGGATTACTACTTTCACCGCCAACAAGGCCTCTAATCTTATCGGCAAAGTTCGATAGAGTAGTACCAACTTTTGTTAAAATATCACCGACTGATTCTGCTGGAGGAAGAATTCCACTTAAGCCAGCTGCTAAAGCATCCCAGCCTTTAATCAATAAACTTCCGAGAACTTCGCCAACAGCTTCAATAATGCTAAATATACCGACAAACAATTCATGAATGCCAGTCATTACAGGTTCATTAGCAATTAGAGATTCAGTAAATTCTCTGAACCTAGTAGTTACGTCATTAAGAAATAGACCAATCTTCTCAATAGCAGGTGATAGCACTTCAGCAAATGCCGTGGCTATAGGTAATATGACAGATGCTAATCCCTTAAGAACATTCGTTATGCCAAATATAACGTTTTCGAGTGACCCGAACAAGTCGACCTTGTCGCTGGTCATCGTATTGATTATTGAAGTGAATAGGTCTTTGAATGGACTAAAGTCAATGTTGTTTCGAATGGTATCTATGAATGAATTAATATCAGCAGATAGAGCTTGGAAGAACTCTGCTATCTTCGAGCCACCCTCAGCTGTATGCGTCATTATGTCAAATGCTTGTACAAATATAGTAATGTAATTGCCTACTACACCGAGAAGGTTTGAGAAAGTTCCAAACGGCTCAACTAATTTGTCGAAAACCGAGCCTAATGCCAGCCAAGCACTTTCTATAAAAGTAAGTTTTGTCCAAATAGCTGACTCAAGTACTCCTTGTAACGAGCCAAAGAATATCATCAATCCTTCGCGATTCGCAGCGTTCTCAGAACCAAAATGTTTGTTAAAAGATTCGCCAAATATAGCAAACCCATCGGCAACGCAAGTAACTGCTGCGGCAAGACTATTAAGAAAATCTAACTTGAAAAACTCGGAATGGAATAGAGCATCACCAATGTTTATTACTCCGCTAAAAATATCAGTTGCACCATTAAATGCAGTACGCAATGCTGAAAAGAATACGTCGAATGTCGATTTTATAGCTTGTAGCTTTGGAGTAGCATTACCTTCTGCATCAATCAATGAGTTTTTAAAACGTTTCGTAAACTCTTCGAACTGATAACTCAAATCGATAAGCTGTTTAGCAGTTATCGAAATATCATTGTCAGTACCTTTTCCTAAGAACGATTCATCCCATGCTTCACCAATTTTAAGAAGGATTTCAAATACACCTTGAAATGCATTACGAAGACCCTGGATAATAAGCTCTCGACCACCCATTATTTCAGATATCATCCGCTGATCTTCGACAAGCTCTCCGCTTTCGGCCAATATCAACTTGCCGTCTTCGTTATAGGCATACGTAGCTTTTGACCACGCTTCAAGGATTTCATTTCTAGCATCAGCAGATTTGCCGATGTAAACATTCATAATATCAGAAATCTCAGTCCAGAATGCTTTAGCTTGCTCAAAGTCGCCGAATACATATTCCCAACTTTGAGTCCATCCTGATTGTAGAGCTTCCTTTAAAGTGTCGATAAGCTGATGTAAAGTCTTAACCTTGGTTGCAGCATCGGTTGCTGCCGAACCCATCTCAAGAATATGGTCAATTTGTTGAGGGTCGAATCCCTTTTGAGCCCATTTTTCTCTAAGATTCTCTTCTTCGGTTGCAGTCAATTCATGTAATGAACCAGTTAAGTCTTTAATCTGCTCTTCAGAATATCCACGAGCTCGCCAAAGCTCTTTCATGCTCTCAACCTGAGCATGAGTATAGCCTTCTGTACCAGCTGTGAATTTCTCAAGAGTATTGATTAAGACTTCATCGGTAATCCATCCAGTCGAGAGCGACTCTCGGAATGACATCTGGTCATTTACCAGCGCTTGAAAGTTCTCGTCTTCGACTTTCATAGCTTTGGCGGTTTCGATAAGCTCGTTCTGGAATAGCTTACCGCCCATACCAGCATTAACAACCGAGTTCCAGTCCTGAAGCTTAACCGAGCCAGAAGCTAATGCCTGAGAAAGCTGATACATTGCTGTACTTGCTTGCTGAGAGTTCGAACCTGACATAGCGGCCAAGTTAGCAATACCCTGAATAGCAGTTGCAGCTGTATCCAATTCAACACCAGCCGCTGTGAACGTACCGATGTTTCGAGTCATCTCAGTGAAATTATAAATAGTCATATCAGCGTAATGGTTTAACTCGTCCAATACGCCGTTAATCTTCTCAATTCGATCGTGCTCAGTCGTTAGACCTTGCTCTTTTAATTTATCACCAGTATTAGCAAGAATTGTTTGAACCGAGTTTATCTGAGTCTCGTATTCCTCAAGACCAGACTTAATCGGGTCGACTGTCAGATTACTCAGTAATGACTTTCCAGCTTTTAACGAGTCATCTACAATATCCTCTAATACTCTCTTGGCCATGATTCCAAGAGCATCGAATTCTTGCTTTACTGTAATAACATTGTTCGACAATGTAGAAAGACTTATGTCTTTGGCTGCCGTGCCTATGTTCTGAAGGCCTGCGATGGCGCCATCAAAATTTAAAGAAGACTTTAATTTAGAGATGGTATCGAGTGTCGTACCAGCATTGGCTTCAAACCCAGAGTTGTCAAATATCATCTTAACAACTCGTGTATCGACAATACTCATTCGTCAGTGACCTCCCCCCATAGTTCTTCGGATAGCTCATTAAAGACTCTATCCATTGCCGGATTAATATAATCAATTCCAGGAACGTATCCACCTTGTCGAGTTCCATGGCCATACTGTAATAGAAGAGCTACATTAACTCCATCTACTTCATTATCGTTATACCAATGTAAAGCATATGCTCCCGGTTCGAGAGCATCAATCTCATAATCCCAAGATTCTGACGTCAAACCAGTATCAACTGGAGTCTCATCTGATAGATAGTCGACACCAATTGCTGCATACTTCTCAAGTATAGGATATAAACTGGTGCTATCAGAATTCTCTAAGTATTTGATTGTCTTATCGAAGTTTCCTTCGGTTTGGATACGAATCATAAAATATCAACCCCTCGTACCCAATCTCTTACGCCGTGCAGCATTAAGAGCTCTATTGTGACTAGCAAGCTCTGATTTCGACATCTTCTTAGTGTTATTCTTAACGGCACATACTCGTAACAACGTTATCAACCTATTCAAATGCCACTTTTCGCATTCGAATGGAACGTTGTATACAATCATGTAGTAATATAACAGTTCCGAAGTAATAGTTTCTTTGTCGATCGGATTTGGTTTCCTACTATAGATTGTAGTAGCCGTCATTGGCGCAGTTATGTACTTATTAATTTCCTTAATGTTGTCTGTACTTAGCGCCAAATAAATATCATCGTTAACATTAGTGTTTAAAGTCATGCATTTAATGTAGTCAAGCATTTCATATGGCGTACGTTTCTCGCCGGCCTTACTGGATAGAAACGGTTTCTGCCACTTTGACTCCCATTTTGAAATAGAGAGAAGAGAATGCTCCAATTTCAATACAGTCTCATTAGTTTGTATAAAGCTATTAGTGTTTTCGTCAAACAAATCTGCAGACGGTACAACGATTTGAAGCATTCTCTCCTCCCAGATTAAAAAATAACTAGTTGTTTAGCTTAGCCATACTAGATGCGCGGTCCATTATAGCTGCCTTCGGATTAGAACCAAGCTCATCTCTAATCGCAGCAGGCATGATTCCAGCAACAAACTCTGCAGCGTATTCAGCATCCGTCACAAGACTCATGTAAAGCGTGTCAAATGCTGGATTCTGCTCGAATGCAGCACGAATATCATCATTCTTAACGAATCGCTTACCATCGGATGACTTCTCACCATATGAGGCAAGGAGGATGAGCTTGATGGTCTCGATAATCTTACCCATGTCTTGAGACTTGATAAGCGTCTGAATCGAATCCGACAAGCTCTGTCCCGGAATAATCTTATACTCAAGTTCAAGAATTTCAGCACGAGTCAGGTTGAAATAAAAATCCTCAGTACGCTCGGTACCATTCCAGTCAGTGTACGTGATTGTCTTCTTAAGCATAGTTGCATCTCCTTTTTATGAATATCAATGATTATAACTGATTAATAAGCTGAATAACCTTTGCGGGAAGCGGAAGCTTCGGGGTAAGAGTCTGAGTGCCATACAGATAGTCAGTAAGCCTAGACATCGCTGCAGGCGTGACCTTAGTAGAATCAATAGTAAGAACGGATGTCGGCTTGTAACCAGAAACATCAACGGGCGTAGTGGTTACAGACCAGCTGAACGAAATCGCCTCAGGGCTATCATTAACGGTAGCATAACCACGGTCAGATGGCGAAGCAAAACATCCATAGACAAGATGAATCTTATAGCCATAGTCATCAGACTTCTGGTCATTGCCGATACGAGTACGGTAGCAGAGACCAAACTGCTTACGAGGCTGCTGACGAATAAAAACGCCCTCAGCGAGCTCGCGAGTACCATCGCACTCCTCAAACTCCTCAGGATACGTATAAGCCTCGATGGTGAGTGAGGCCTCCTCAGCAGAAATAAGGTTCAGATACTTAATATTATCAGCCCACAGAGGTGAAGGCTCTCCACCAGATGCAGACTCGCTAATTGAGGTAAGACCATTCCAAGCTACGCCAGTGCCATATGGGTCAGTCTGGTCAACAATGGTGTCAAGAATAGGATATAACACACCATGGTCTACACCAGTTTCATAGAAATGAGTACCGACCTCATCCCAAACAAGAACTGCCATATTAACTCCTTAATAATACAACGAAAAGGTGTCGTGACTTAATGAATCGGCTGTAAAATATCGATCGTATGAACAATAAGGAAGCTCTAATATTTTCTCGACTAGTTCATTCTCTGGAGATCGTCCGATGAGTGTTATAGAGTATTTGACATGATATAAAAACGCCTTGTCATCAGCATAGATCGTGTTAATGCCACTGCGTTCATATATAATACATGGATACTTTAACTTAATGCTGGGAGGTGGTTGAAAATAAACGTTATTCGACCCTAGGATGTTCACCAGAATCTGATGAAGTTCCAACCGTCGGTCCATTGTAAACACCTCCAATACTTAATATCAATCGAGGACTCTCAACATCGACGCTTGTAATCTCCCAATAAGAGCCAAGCCATTTGATGTATCGAATAGTATTAACACGATTAGAAATATAAGGGTCGGCCAGAATGGATATGGTATTACTTATGTTAATGTTTTTGTTAAGCTGTTCTGCATTGTCTCTTCGGGATGAATTTTTCGAAATTTCCCCCCGGTAATTTTTCTCGAATGGAATATCAACACAAATGCCAGAACCTTCTGGTTGCTCTTCGCAAGTTACAAAACCAATGGGTCCAAAGAATCTAGCCAAGTGACCGACCCCCTTTCAAAACTAATATAATCTATTAAGCCTGCTCGACTTCGAGAGCAATCGCGCTATAAGGATGAGTAAGAGCGCCGCAGCAACGAGTCTCAATCAGATACTTCATCTGGTTGTAGTCAATATCAAAGTCATCGAACAGCGACACTGCGCCACCCTTGTCAGCGCCAACAGTGTAATCAGCAGGATTGAATATCAGTGCCTTGAGCGCCATGGTCTTAGTAGTGGTGGTCTCAGTGCCATTAGTGGGATCAGTGGTCGTAACGGATGCAGAGCGAGTAATGTTCTCAAGAACCGGAACCTCAATGATCTCGGAAACACGAAGAGCAGACTGCAGCTCACCCATGTCCTTATAGAGACGACGCCCGATGCCATCCTTAGCAAGAAGCATATCAGCAATTACCTCGTTGCTAGCAAACATCTTGGGGTTACCAGTGCCACGATACTCCTTACGAGCACGGACAGCAGCGTCAACGAGCTTGCTAGCCTTGGCGCTGTCATTGTCACCCTGCTCGTAAGTAACCTCATAGTAAATGGTATAAACATCATCGTCGCCATAAATAGGACGAATCTTATCGGGCTTAATCTTGTCAGGAGAATTGGGGTCAAGACGCCCGTCACCGACCAGGATTGCACGGCAGATTTCCTCGTTAAGCATGATACGAAGCTCCTGCTTGAGCCATGCAATGACATCGATGTCAGTAATATCAATCACGTCGTCGCGGTCAAGCTTCTGCTTCTTATACACGGTCTGCGGAGTAGTCTCGCGGGAGAGCAAGCTAATGACCTGCTCGGTCTTGCGATTACCCTTGACGTAACCCTTTGCCCTTGCCTCATCAGCAGTAAGATTCGCCGCAACGGACTTAATGCGAGAGAACGGAGTGCGCTTAACAGAGTTCCACAGAATATCAACCCAACCCATGATACGAGTAATCATATCAGGAGTGGGCTGAACCATCCTAGCCTCAGGGAAGAGAATATCAATGTCCTCAATACCATGAGCGATGAATACGTCCTTCAGAGAGTTCGCATTATAAGCATCGTCCATGATTGCGGAGAACTCATCGTGGGTAAGGACGTCGACGTCATCGAAATCGTCATAATACTCGTCATCGAAAACATTGTGCTTCATGTCATAACCTCCAAAATCAGAATGTTCCATCTCATCATTAACTGCAGCATTAATAAGGAAATATACAACGTCTTTCTGTTTATCAGTAAGAGTGTTGAATACATCCTCTACTGTTTCATCGTCATCAGCGTGCCGCATGTCATAATCATCGTCATCGTAGTCATCATCGTCATCGTAATAATCATCATCGTCATCGTAATAATCATCATCGTCATCGTAATAATCATCGTCATCGTAATCGGCGTGCTCAAGAGCATCATTGATGGCTACTTCGATTAACTCTCCGACAGCTTCTATCTGACGGTCATCAAGATCGTCGAGAGCCGGGTCATCATCTAGGTCATCGACCGCATCATCGAGTGCAGCATCGATTATCCTATCGATAGCATCAATCTGATCGTCAGAGAGCTCGTCAAGAACGTTACCTGCATTAGCCATAGAATTCTCCTCATCATCGTCCGCATGACTAAAATACTCGCCGCTATATATCAACACCTCGTCATCAGCATCCGTATAGGTACCATCCGAATGCGCAAAACTGATGTTTTCAATATAAGCGCCGGGATTAGCGCCCGCTAAAACAAGGCTAACTTCTCGAATTACGCCATGAATAACGTCGCTGCCATTTTGCTTAAGACGATTCGCGTAAATGGACATGGAGACAATATCACCATTGCGCACCATCTCCTTGGCATGTTGACCAGATGGCGTATTGTTAAACACACCATACGCATACACACCATCATCACGATTCTCAAGAAGGGCATGGCCTAATACATTTGTTGGATCGGTATGAACATGCTGCCATACCAATGGCACCTGTTGACCATCATTACCCTTAAAAGCATCGTGACGGATTACGCGACCATCAGCGCAGCGAAGATCGTTTCTAGTGGCGTACCCACTAAAATCGTAATCCATAACATACCTTTCTATTACGTGCTAAATATCATCAGATACTCAATTCTCGTATTGAATCAACTCGTATAAGATTAGCAGTATGTCTTAACTTCTACAAAGTTTCGCAATAGAGATTAGAATATCAGTGATGCATAAGAATTATACCGACAAAGCTCGTTTCACATTTTGTCGGAAGTCGGAAGAAAGACCATTATTCTTTTGTGTCTTTCGTCCTGTTCGTTTACCAACAACTCGTCCGTATACAGCATCAGAATTTAAGAACTGCTTACGTCGTTTTGCTTTTTCATTCAATTGACGTTGCTGAGCTTTTGCTTCAGATTTAGCGGTAGCTTCAGCTTGACGTTGAGCGGCTTCTGCTTCACGTCTATCAAGTTCTTTCGCATCTTCCAGCATCTTTTCTTCAGCTTCTTGTTGCTGTTGCTCAGCTGCTTGTTCTTTTCGTTCTTTTTCTGAGTCTTGTATTTGAGTTATCTGTTCATTAATACTGTCGACTTGTTCACCTAATTGCGCTCGCAACTGTTCAATCTGCGCTCGTAATCCATCGGTCATCTCGCTATGACCATCTCGCAAGGCTTTTATCTTATCGCGAATATCCTGAATTTTCTCTCGTTCTGTATCTTTATGTTCATCGTCTACTTTTTTGTTATTATCAATAACAGTTCGAATAGATTCGACTTTGGTTGACTTTTCATCACGTTTGGTCTTAATTTCATCACGCATCTGTTCTATTTGCGTTTTGTATTGATCTCGTTTATTCTTTCGCTCTTCTTTAGACATACCTCGTAATTCGGCACGAAGCGCTTTTATCTTACCTCGTAGGTCATTATTGAATACCTTAAAATCGGTATTAAGTGACTTAATATCGCCACGAAGTCCATCCGATACAGATTTTGCATTATCGGTGTATGCTTTCAAATCTGTTCGAATCTGCTCTATTTCAGCTTGATGCGCTTTTACTTCGGCCTTAAATGTCTTGGTTTTTTCTTTAATATCAGTACGAATCGTTTCTACTTGCTGTTTGCTTTCTGTTCGAAGCTGTTTAATTTGGTTTCGAAGCTCTTGAACCTGGGTTTTTGCAGCTTTGGTTGCTTCTTTCTCAACTCTAGCTTTCTCAATCTTTTCAGTAACCTCTTGCACATGAGATTTAAGTCTGGCAGAACCCGATGGCTTACTAGCTTCAGTTTCGTCTTGTTTTCGAGCAGTTTCCAATTGAGTTTGCTCGCTATCAGCCTGCTTTTGTTGACTTTCAGCTTCTTTGCGAGCACTCTCAGACTCTTGAACTTGAGTTATCTGTTGCTGAACGCCTTCAACATCTTTCGTTAACTGCTCTCTAAGTTTAGCGATTTGTACTCTAAGACCTTCTGATGTAGTAGAATTGGACTCACGAAGTTGCTTAATCTTTTCTCGTAACGCCTCAATTTTACTTTTCTCTTGGTCTCGTTGCTGTTCTTTCTGTGTATTATTCTGCTCTATGGTAGTTCGAAGCTGATCAACTTGTGATTGCTTTTGTTCGCGTTTGCTATCAATTTGGTCGCGAATCGACTGAATTTGATTTTGGTATTGCTCACGCTTCTTTTTACGTTCTTCTTTTGACATACCTTTAAGTTCAGCTCGTAAAGCTTTAATCTGTCCACGCATATCAGCATTAAACGACTTAAAGTCTGAATTTAATGACTTTATCTCGCCTCGAACGCCATTATTCGTTTCTTTTACGCCTTCTGTATAAGCTTTCAAACCAGTTTGTATAGTATCAATCTCGGTTTTTATACCATTAACTTCCTCTTTGTATTCGGAAGTATTGGTTTTTATCTCATTTTGAATTTCTGTAATCTGTTCTTTTGCAGTACTACGAAGTTGCTTAATCTGATTCCTAAGTTCTTGAACTTTAGTCTTTGCAGCCTTTGCAGCTTCTCGACTTGCTCTAGCTTTCTCAACAGATTCAACTGCCTTGTCATAGTGACTTGTACCAGAGCTACCACTAGAAGATGAGCCACTAACTCCAGAGCTACCCGTACCACTACCCTGAAGATTCGATGCTTCTTTTTCCATGGCTTGAGCATCTTGTTGAGCGGCTTTATCAATCTTTTCCTGGTCTTTTGTCTCTCGTTCTGCTTCTTTGCGAGCAGTTTCGGCTTCCTGAGCAGTAGTAATCTGTTCTTGCAAGCCTTCTACTTGTGAGCTTAACTGTTCTCTAAGTTGCTTAATCTGTTCACGAAGCCCCTCAGTAGTCGTTGAATGCGATTCTCGAAGTTGTTTAATTTTTTCTCGAATTGCTTCAATTTTAGTTTTCTCTTCTTTTTTCTGTGAATCACGCTGCTCGTTTGTTTGCTCGATTGTAGAACGCATTTGATCAACTTTACTTTGCTTTTGATCGCGTTTTGCATCGATTTGGTTACGAATTTGTTCAATTTTGTTCTGGTACTCGTCTTTTTTCTTTTTACGTTCTTCTTTTGACATGCCTTTAAGTTCAGCTCGTAATGCTTTAATCTGCCCACGCATATCAGCATTAAACGACTTAAACTCGCTATTAAGAGACTTTATCTCTCCTCGAACACCTTCATTAGCTATCTTTGCTTCATTTACAGCATTCTTTAGTTCCGACTGTATAGATGAAATATCATCACGACATGATTTAACCTCAGCTTTGTACTCTTTAGTCGATTGACTAATAGTATCTTGTATGGCTTCAATCTGTTTAGTCGTTTCTTTTCGCAAACTCTTAATGCTGTCGCGAAGAGCTTTTATAGCTTTTCGAGCAGCTTCTGCAGCTTCTCGGCTTGCTCTTGCTTTTTCAATAGACGCACGGACTTCTGCTTCACGATTAGTTTGAGAAGAGCTTCCACTTCCATTTTGATTTCTAGAGGAACTAGCCTTACCACCGCCAGTTGTTACAGTTTTAGTCCCGATTAACTGTTGTATCTCTTCGTTACTTCTACTGAAATGCGGTTTCCGTTTACCTTTAGTTTTTCCTCTAGGCGTTTTGGTCTTTTGAACTTGTTTCGTCTTTTGTTTCTTAACTTTTAAAGCTTGTTTAGCTTGTTGCTGAGCCTGCTTATTAGCTTTTTCTTGTGCTTTTTGGTCTTGTTCTTGAGCCTTAGCTATTTGTTCTTCTTCTTTACGCCTAGTCTCAGCTTCTTTTTCTTCACGTTCTTGATCTTGCAACTGTTCGATTTGTTCTTGAAGACCCTCAATCGAATCTCGCATAGAACGTCGTTGCGTTTTTATAGATTCACGCTGAGCATCTGATGTTTCTTGATGCGTTTCACGAAGTTTAGAAATATCATCACGAATCTTTTCAATCTTTTTACGCTCTTGGTCTTTATGAGCATCGGTTTCCTTTTTGTGTTGTTCGATTTGATTACGAAGACGTTCTACTTGTGCTTGTTTAGCATCACGTTTAGCCGAGATTTGATCTCGCAATCGCTCTATCTTACTTTGGTACTCATCTTTTTTCTTTTTACGCTCTTCTTTTGACATCTCTTTTAACTCTAATCTGAGTTTATCAATTTCGCCACGAAGACCGTAATTGAATTCCTTAAAATCAAGATTCAAAGTTTTTATATCAGCTCTAAAACCTACAGCAACGCCCTTTGCACTTTCAGTAAACGTATCTAAATCAGCTCGAATAACGTCTATTTCAGCTCTAAAACCATCAACTTGCTCTTTATACGCATCTTTTGCTTTATCCAAAGCATCTTGTATCTCAGCAACACTAGTTTTAGTGTTAGTGCGAATATCAGAGATTTGTTGTCTTAACTTGCTAATTCGACCTGCATAACTACTATCATCGCTAGCACCAGATGAACGCTCTGACTGACGATGAGACTCTTCAATCTGCTCTAATGCCTCTTCATAATGACTCTTTCCAGAACTAGTAATAGGTTCTTCAGCCTTTGGTGTTTTATTGACCGGAATATACTCTTGTGCTGGCTGTCGCTTCTCATGTTCTTCGTCTAAGCCAATAAACATGGACGGATTAGTAGCAGCACTTGTTCCAAAACCTCTGTGACCACCATATCGGTCTTTGTAACCTTTTAGTTCTCGAATACGCATGTAATATTCATGCGCTTTGTCTGAGTTGTAATATGGGTTAGCGTATTTAGGCATAGAATATCAACTACCCAAGCTGAGATTCAAGTTCATTAAGCAATCGTTCAGTCTCATCAAGGTCGCCATCGTTCTCGGCTTCCTTAATCATAGATTCCAAATCATCTAAGTCGTTTCCACCGAGTTGATTGGCTAATGATTCCTGTCCTTCTTCGCCACTTCCATTTTGATTTTGGCTACTAACTCCAGGAGCAATCTTGTCAACTGGCATGTTCTTGTTAATAAGCTCATCGGAACGAGGATTGTCACTAGCCTTGAACCCGAGAATCGCTCGAACTTCGTTCGCCGAAAGAATCTCATTACGACTAAACGCATTCGCCATGTTGGCAACTTCGTCAGGAGTTACCAAATCAAACGCATCAATATAATACGCAATCTTTTGACCTTGTGTACGTGCAGTTGGTGTTAGGAATTTTCTAGTAAATTCAAGCTCAATAGTATCAAGAATAGGCTTTAATACCTTTTTGTTGTATACAAGCATCTGTTCTTGATTAGCAACGCCCTTGAACACATCGCCACTGATTCCGATTTGGTTGTAAAGTTGTTCAGTAAGAGTCTGAATTTGAGTAGGCAAGTCGTTTTCTATCGAACGATTCAACTGAGTAATTCGCTCTGTAGAATCAATATAAGCAATGCCGTACTTCGAAGCTATCAATTGGTCTTCAAGAGCTTTTCTTCGTTCTTCAGCTTGCGACTGTCTACTTGGAGATTTTAAAGAATATGGTAATTGTACCAAAATATTCAACTTAGACGATGCTTTTTGACTATCGATCTGGTCTAACAAGTTCATCTTGCTAACCAATCGCTTTAAAGTAGAGTTTGGCTCATTCATTATTGAATAGAATGGATTCTCTAATATCGCTACTTTGTCTTTTGGTAATGTAATAGTTTCTCGTTTACCTTTACGGTCGTTGTAAACTTCTGTTCTAACGTAAGACGGCATCCAATCAACTATCCGCCCCGTTCGAATAGAAAGAATATCAAACGAGTTATTAAGATCCAAACTAACATTAGTATCAACTGGAATAACTGCAACTACACCCTCATCTAACATAGACAGTATTACATCAACCCAAAAATCCCTAGCAGTTTGGTCAATGTTTGCAGACAGTGTTATGCAATCGTTAAGACCACTTTTGATTCTTTCAACGAATCTGTCATTACCATCGACTCGAACATGCTGAATTTGGATGGAGGCAACATCGTTTGCTATTCTGTTAAATATAGAATTTAGTATCGACCGTTCACTATTATAGCGCATTCGATGACGATCTTGTCGATAGTAATTAGATCCTCCGAGTTGGCTTACTATCGGACTGCCCTTTTCAGTAACAGTTTCAGCTCGTCGCTTACCCTCTGTTTGAAAAGCGTTCCATGCGCTTGCAAAACGATCTTTTAATGACATTAGTCACCTCCTTAAAAATTTTTAATCAAATATCAACATATTAGTATACCAGATTGGTATTCGGAATATACATGTACGGAGTCACGGCATTACGTGCAACGGCCTTAACTGCTGCTCCAGCTTTCGAACTACCATTTGCCCTATGACGCCTATACGCTCCACGCGCCGAATCTCGAACAAGCAACGTTTTAGCCATCTCACGCCGAGTTGCTTTCTTTGCTCTCTTGATTCGATCTCTATCGCCAGAAGCCTTTGCCAAATTACGCTCAGCCATGATCTTAGACCGTTCAGACTTAACAGCTGCAGCATCGGAGAGAGCTCGTGTTCCGAAACGATCCCAATCCTCAGAATTTTTAGCCCATGCCTTAGCATTCTTCATATGCTTTTCTGCTTTTCGCTCATACTTAGCCTTGCGCTTCTTACCGGCCTCAGTTAGGCTACCGTCGTAATTCTCATAGCGCCTAACACCCCACTTCATGCCTTTGATGCCATGATGATAGAGTGAATCAGTCCAAGACGGTTCAACGTGATACAAATAGTATGACATAACCGCCTCCTTTCAAAATATCATTCAAATGCTTCGCGGTTTAACTTGTATGCCACGTAAGCGTCCATCATTGCTGCAACACTATCGATCTTTTTATCATTACGTTTCTTCAACAACTTTCGATTACCATTCGTATCTTCAAGGGTGATGCAGTTACCCATACAAAACGACATGAGTTCTTCGTCGAATAACAATAATCTTTCTTCAGCAAGTTTTTTAAGTTCACCGAGTGGTACAGATTCCGTCTTGGCACCTTGTATTACTTTCTCGACGCCAAAAGGACCATTCTCAGTAGACCATCGAGCAACAAAGTCTTTGGCATTATATGGATCGTATCCAAAGCATACAACGTCGTAATCAGACTTAACAATAAAATCATCAAGGTCTGCATAGACTTCCATCATGTCTAATACTGCACCGTCAAGGACCATCAAACTGCCTTCATTTATGAATTCATCATACTTTTGCCGCATAGCCATCGGCAACTTTTTGACTGTCAATTCAGACACATAGCATCTAGTTTTTACACCGAACGATCCATCTCGCATAGGAAATAGAAACGTAAACGCACAGAAGTCATCTCCTTGCGATAGGTCGGCACCCAACGCACATCGCATAGACCAGAAGTCATGTTTACGATGAACTTTAGTTTCCTCATAGGTAAAGAAATATGTATACCCTTCCATTGGTATACCGAATCGCTTTGCCAAAATATCATTCCTAGTAGCTGGATTCTTTTCGGCTCTCTCTACATCTAACTGATACGTTTCATAACTTACTGTTTTGCCAATGTTTGGTTGAGCTTTTATCCACATTGCGGGGTCTGCAACTTCTTTTACATCATCTAACTTGTAGTACCAAATAGACACATGTGGGTTTATGTACTCACCTTTTAGAATCGACATTAATTCCATTTTGATTGTGTCGCCAGCACTATTACGAACGGTACCTTCAGATGAAGTAGCGATAATAATGTAGTCGTCCATCTTAGATGCACCTTGCTCAATTGCACCTATTACATCTTCTCGAATGTCACCGGACAACCATTCGTCTACAGAATTTATTCTCGAACGAGCTCCTTGTAATTTGTCAATCGTCATTGGACGAGTTTCAATTATTGAGCCGTTAAGAAAATTCTGAATACCCTTCTTGGTAGATGCTAGCTTTGGTCTATTGGCTCTTGAACCTGTTGTATTATTGATGGAACCTTCAGTAAGGAATGAAAATAACGGACCTCGTGACCTAATCAATGCTGTTTTAATTGGAGATAGTGTCTCTTCAGCTTGTCGCATTGTAGGTGCTGTTACAATCTGATCTGTTGTAGTAGGGTCTACCGCAACAAAATATGCTTGAATCGATGCAGCATACATTGACTTTGCAGCGCCTCGTGCAACTATCAAGAACTGTTTATTAGTTAGACGTTTCTTAATCGACTTTCTAACATAGTGTCCACCATGCCCATCAGGATATGGTTCATACACAGATCGTTCTACAAAATAATACCAACCAAAAACTTGCTCGCCCCAAAGTTTGAAAGTATCTAATAAATTTAAGTCGCCGCCATCTGTAAGCGTCAACTCTTTGTTACAAAATTTAATCCAGCCTTCCACAGCCATGTCGTCATAGAATATCCCAGGATTCGCTATGAGGTCATCGATACGATTCATCTCCATAGAAATCTCTTCATTAACTGGAATTTCGCCACGTTTCACGGCATCTCTAAACAGACCATAATATTTTGGCACAGCAGTTGCCGATAGGCTCATGCTGCCTTCTTTCTACATACTAAGTTGAGTTGGCTTTGGTTTTGGTGGTTGCTGTCCTCCGTTATTACCCTTTGAGGTGTTACCATTTTCATCATAGCCCTTAACGTGATAGCCCTTCTTAGCCAATTCACGATTAGTGTGTGCAGATATGGCAATACCAATTGTTCCGGATACAGCAGCACCAACAATCGCACCAGCTGCTTGATTGGCGTATTTATCAATCAAACTTAATGTTTTCTCTTTTCCTGGTGCAATATCCTGCTTACTAAGGTCGTTAAACTGTTTCTCTTTCTGCAATCGATTAATTCTAGCGTTTAGTTCAGCATCAGTAAGAAGTGCTCTATTTTTCTGAGCCCATTTACGGTCTTCTTTGACTTGCTTACGCATTAATTTTTCATTACGTTTTTGTTCTCTACGAGCTCGACGGTCTTCAAATGAACCAAAGCCGCGTCGTCTTCTACCCTCGTCAGTATATGAACCATCCTGATTTTGATAGCGACGCACGCCCCACTTCTGACCTTTGATACCGTGGTGATATAGCTCACTCATAATATCACCTCCTTAAAGAACCCATGGATCTTTACTCGTGAAGAATTCATCTAGTTCTTTCTCAGTCATTTCTGAGAAATCCTTCTGCTTAGAAGCAGCTCTCTTAGTTGCACTTTCTTTACTAGTGGCCTTCTTTGCAGCCTGATTCAGAACTGAAGCATTTGTCTTAGCATTATCAACGACATTTGCAGTCTTTGTTTTAGCTGTACTTGCAGCACTTGAAGCCTTTGAAGCAGCATTAGACGCAGCAGTTCTAGCATTTGAAGCAGCATTAGACGCAGCAGTTCTAGCATTAGAAGCGGCATTAGAAACAGCAGTTCTGGCATTCTTAGCTGAAGATACTGCTTTACTAGCCGCACCACTAGCTTTCTCTCTAAGGCCAGAAGCAGCTCCCTTAGCTCGCTCGACTGCTTTTCCAGCTTTATCCTTAGCAATATTCTTTACAGCTGCAGCGCCAGTTGCTGCGTCAAGCCGTGCGCCACGTGCTTTATCTCTTGCAGTAGAGGCTGCATTACTAGCTTTATCCTTGAGATTAGATGCTGCACCGCCAGCTCTTTCCTTAAGATTAGATGCAGTAGTTCTAGCCTTAGAAGTAGCTCCACTTGCTTTCTCTCTTGCGGTGGATGCTGCATTACTAGCTTTCTCTCTAAGATTAGACGTAGCACCGCCAGCTCTTTCCTTAAGATTAGATGCAGTAGTTCTAGCCTTAGAAGTAGCTCCACTTGCTTTCTCTCTAAGTCCTGAAGTAGCGTTGCCAGCTTTCTCTCTGAGGCCTGAAGTAGCACTTTTAGCATTCTCTAAAGCTTTTCCAGCTTTATCCTTGGCTATAGTCTTTACAGCTGCGGCACCTGTAGCTGCGTCAAGTCTTGCTCCGCGTGCTTTGTCTCTTGCTGTGGAAGCCGCACTCTTAAGCTTATCACGGGCTTCAGCTGCATGAACGCCAGCTGTAACTTTAGCACCTCTAACCTTGGCGCCCATCTCGGATCTATCAAATTTATCTTTAGCCTCGCCAGCACGTTTCTTGGCGTCATATGCAACTTTAGAAGCCTTTTTCTTAACGTTTGAAGCAGCCTCACTAGCAGCCTTTCCAGCAGTCTTCAAAGCGCCACCAGCAGCACTCTTAGCAGCTCCACCAGCTTCTAAAGCCTTTCCGCCAAGTTTGCTACCAGACATTGCAGATTTAGCAGCACTAGCAAGAGCAGCTCCCTTTCCACTCTTCGCTAAATATGCAGCACCCCCTGCTAATGCAGCAGCTCCGGCTACGCCACCAGCAATCTTTGCAGCGGTCTTAAGCTTAGATTTGGTGGATTCGGACATGCCTTTCTTTCCGCCGCCACCTTTGCTTCCTCCACCGCCTCTACTTCCTCCGCCACCAGCATAGTCACTTTCTTGCTTTCGACGTTCTTTGCCAGCAGCAGTCCTCGTGCCATCATAGTTTCGATATCGCCTAGTACCCCACTTCTGGCCTTTAATACCATGATGGTAAAGTTCATTGGCCATATGTATTACCTCGACTCCTTTCGGTTCTTCCTACGCCGATGTGCTCCATAAGCGCCTCCGGCAACAGCTAATGCAGCGAGAGCTCCAGCAGGTGCTTTGCTACGCTTCTTAGTAGGAGTGCTTCCAGACGGAAGAGCTCTAGGAGTATTGCCAGCCAAAGAACCATACGAATTGTTCGTTCTACTTGTATAGCTACCGACAGAGCGCCTAGTTCCATTTTGATTTGTATAGCCATTCGTACGGGCTATTGAAGAGCCTCGCTTATCCACTACTGCTAATGAATTAGGCTCGCTATTTCCGCCACGTTTACGAGATGCCAAATATGCAGCTCCACCCACAGCGGCTGCTGCACCAGCAATCTTTGCAGCTTTCTTTAACCTAGATTTCTTCTTCCCGTTCCCGTCAGTTCCTTTAAAGCCTTGAAGGTTACCGTCGCCAGAAGATCCCTTACGCTTTCGCGACTTTGCAGCTTTAGTAGCGCCATAAATACCGCCGGCAGCTGCCAAACCACCAGCAATAGCTGCAGCAGGAATCTTCCTCTTTGACTTCTGTGCACTAGGTTCTCCAGATGGAAGAGCTCTTGGCGTATTACCACTCAAATATCCATTAGACCTAGATCCGCCAGAACTTCGGTTGCTCGTGTATGAGCCAACATGTCCAGACCCTTTACCACGAGTGATTCCGCCAGGAGTTTCAATGACGGCTAGCGAATTTGTAACCTCTCCACCGCCACGTTTACGAGATGCCAAATATGCAGCACCTCCTAGAAGTGCCGCACCTCCTGCAATCTTCGCAGCGGTTCTCAGTCGAGAATGCTTTTTGCCACCACTAGAACCCTCGTCGCTGCTTCTAGACGATCCGCCATTCCTACGTCGCTTACCCTCATCGGTATATGAACCATCTGTATTTTGATACCGACGTACTCCCCACTTCTGGCCCTTAATGCCATGGTGGTATAGTTCATTACTCATGATACTCCTATCCTGTAATCACACCATTTCCGTTGTCGACCGTAACACTCATGCGAAACTCTAATTCTGAAAGACGATCTTTGTATGCCTCCATGACATTGCTGGATTGAGGAGGATCAAAAATCAGTTTGGTTTTCAAATACAAATAATCCAATACCATACTCTTAGGAACTTGCGTATCGAATTCATCCCACATAGTATCTTCATCAATGTTAAAAGGAGTATCTGGACCGACACCTATCTGATGCAATGCAAAGAAAGCAGCATTAATATTAGTACGTATGTCAATATCAAACTCAGTAGTTTCGTTAGCTATTCCAAGCATTCGTTTAACAGTTTCAAGAATTGTATCATCCATCGTCATCTCCTACATAATCGATAACTCCTTCATAAATCCAGCCATCAGGTAATCTTACTTTGTAAAACTTTCGACCTTGCCAATTATAGCAAATATTGTTTGGGTCAATGTCTATCTTACTACCAGCTTTAACGATTCCTTCTTTTTCAGCCGGCCCATCTCGAATGCCGATTATCTCCTTATCTTTTCTAGGATTCCAAGGAGCTAAACGAATAGCTGCCGACTTACAATTAACAATGTGTACAGTTTTATAGGTCACGTTTAACCCCCTTTACATACGACCTCGCAAAAATTACCCGCCCTATTATAGGAGTGGATACACAACAGAGAGGAATGAAAAATGTTCAACGTTATCAATGGCATTAAGGCAAACCAGGCTGTAAACGTATTCGACCAGACGGCAGACGCAAAGCTCAGGGAGCTTAGGCGCGAGCGCGGAAAGCTCACCGTGAAGATCGAGGAGACTCGGCTTCATGATGCAGCAGCCAATGCGGCGTTCAAGGCTCATCTGCAGAGCGTCGACCAGATGATCGATTCGCTTATAGCGGCACAGACTTATGTCCTGAACAACAGGGGACAGATCATCAGGAACGCAATGTAAAAAATCTATTACCAAAAGACAGGCTCGTGTTAAATACACGGGCTTTTCTTTTTTTTACCATTACTAAATTTTTTTCGCAAAAATTACTACCTATGTAATAGCATGGTGGAAACACGATAGAAAGGTAGAAAGGACTATGAAGGAAGTCTACGTAATGAAGGAATTGCTCGGTGGCTATCGAGCGACCTCAACAGAGGAGATAGACCAACTAACAAAGAGTAATCGGATGTTCATAGCAGTAGATATAGATTGCGGATTCGCAATCATACATCTGTTTGAGCCGATAATCTTTGTGTTGAGTGATGTCGACTATGAGGATCGTTTCGAAAAGCTGGCCAACGATTACATCAATTATGTAATATCGATCACAGGCATGGAGCCAGTTATCTAATAATCCAAACTATGCACTAAGCTAAGGAGTTACCACTCCTTAGTTTTTTTTCGCAAGTTTTACTTTTTCTGTATAGGATACAAAAAATCAGAGAAAGGATTACTTATGGCAGTAACCTATACAGCACAAGGAATCTACTGGAACGAATATGTAAATAGTGATTACAAAGAGGAGAATTTTACCGTTGTTCGCGAAACAGATGATTACCAATTAGCACTATACCTAGCAAGGTCAGAAGCAATTGGCTATAAGGAAATCATGGAAGAATACGGACATCATGTAGAATACTCTGAAATAAACAATCACCATTTCGGAGTAACATGTAGGTGTAGAGGTAGATATGGTGTGCAAAAATGGGGTATGAGAACATGGGTTAAACGAACTGATCTTAAGTAGCCCACTTGAGACGCTAAAAATACATAGCGTCTCTTTTTTTTCGTTGAAAAAACCATTTCTATAATAGGAAAGAAGAGGAGTATAAACCCCGGCAGGTTTAGGTGTCTTACCACTGCGCGGAGCCCTAAAGCAGGTCGGACAAATGGTTCAATGGTAGAACGCCGATTATGAATAACGGAGACCCAGGTTCGAAGCCTGGAACTTCTTTCCTTTATTTTTTTTTTTTCGCAAGTTTTACAATGTCTATAATAGGAATGCCGAAAGGAGATGGTATGAATGAAAGTTACAGACGAAGAAAAAGTCATTATCAGATTCTTAAAGAAGGAGATGAGTGAAGCAAGAGCGTACGAGAAAGATGCTCGAAAGGAATTGATTCAGGGACTGAAAAATAAGCCCTATGATTCAATCGACTTCGAGCATTATGATGATGCTCGAAACACGTATCTAGTTCTTGCCGGATTGTATTATAGCTTTGTAGACGAGATTGCAACTAGATTCAAGCATGAGATTCGACATAAGTCCTAAATGTGTGGAGTCGTAGAATTTACGGCTCCTTTTTATTTTTCTCTTTCGTTAAAAATACTATCTCTATTATAGGAGTAGTTATGAAAGGAGAATTACTATGGCACTTACAGTTGTAAACGACAACAATTCAGCACTGACTTTCTTTGACGAGATTGTCAAAACTGTGGCTGTGGACTCATGGCCAAACGACGACAAGTCTTGCACTAAAGAAGAAATGCTGCTGAACTTAATGTCGGCAGCTACTGATGAGCTGTGGAAATACATGATGGAAAAGAACTAGTCCAAAGTGGAAGATGCTAGAATTACTAAGCGTCTTCTTTTTTCGCTAAAAATACCATCCCTATTATAGGAGTGGATACTACAGAAAGGAACTAAAATGGGCAAGTTCATGGACGTTGTGTACGCTACGGCAAGAGTTGCACTGGACATGCAGGCAAAGGCAGAAGACGAAAAGTTCAATCGTCAATTTGCTAAGAAATGCGGTCTCAGTGAAGACGGCTTGTTCGTTGCGATACTGAACGAATCCAGTAGACGCGAACGTATTAAGAATGGACGTAGGTACTAATTCAAAGATTGGCTCGTGTTAAATACACGGGCTTTTCTTTTTTCGCTAGAATAACCATCTCTGTATAGGACAAACAGAGGAGGATACAATGACAATCAAACAAATGTTGAAAGCTGTAAACAGTTTCATCACAATGAACTTGCTTGAGGTTACTAATCCCGACATGGAATATGTAGAAAGATTAGGATTAGTGGTCAAAGCAATGGATGAAGATGAATCTGTATACAACTGCTTCACAAAAATGTTTGAGAACAGACATGTATGCAATGTAATGATCAACTGGATTGATGCTTGGTATTAACTGAGCATCTTTCTTTTACCTTCGTTAAAAATACCATCTCTATTATAGGAGAAAGAATGATTGAAGACTCGGCCAACCTAAACGAAGCAATTCGCATGGTTGAGCGTGGAGCGCGTAGCCGAGAGACTAATAGAAGACGGACACCCTGTATGGGAAACCATACTAAGAAATAAAGCAGGTAAAGTACTAACACAAGGTATTGTTGGTGATTCTAATCCAACCAATCATTTTTACCATCCTTAAAATTTTTTTGCCTCGATTACCACAATTTTGTGTCGCCTGGAGTACGCGGTTTGTAATCTGGAATCAATAGAGATGCATCGCCATAGTGAATTGCATTGTGTGTATCGAAAGACACACAAACTAGATTATCCAAATCGTACAGCATCCTATCATTCTCTTCAAACATGAGCATTGTAATAGGATTGATGTGGTGAATATAGATTCGTCCACAAATTTCGCGGTCACGACATGCTAGGTCACAGCCATCATCTCGAATGATTACTCTATTCCTAACCGATCGCCATTCTGGAGAAGTATAGAAGCTCTGATTAATATAGCGGTTGACTCCAAAGGTTGTTTCAGCCACAATGCCATTAAGTTTTAAGTACTCGTATCGTTCCTCGAAGGTTCGATAGGACATCATCTCGCTATAGCTCTTCATAGTCATCACTGGATACGCCACTATACGTTCGGAATGCGGCTATGGCCATCTCGTACTTCTCATCGTTGCGTTTACTTGAGTCGACTGCTTCCTTCTTAGACTCCAGCAGCTGAGTTTCTGCTTCTAGCTTCTTCTTTTCGAGCTGAGCGCGAGCTGTACCCATCTTTAAGAAGTGTACAATCTCTTGTGCAGAGGCTGTTTCCTCATCTAAACGCTTTTCGGCTAGCGCATAGGCCTTTTCAATCAACTGATTCTCACGATTCTCTAAGTTTCGAGCAGGCGGAGCGCTTCTCTTGGATTTCTTGGATGACTTATGATCACTTTTCATACACTTTCTCCCACTTCTAATATAGTTTTTTAGACTTTTGTAATACTTCTCTGCCGAATTCTTAGACTTTACTGGTAGTTTTAAGCCGTTAGTATGCTCTTGAAAGGAGATGCAGGACGCAACAACACACAAATCGGGTGTTTCCAATAAAGAATTCCGAGAATTCGACGGGGAGGCATTACAAAAAGGTCCCTTAGAATACTCCCCCGGAGAAAATTTAGAA
>Ga0326512_10001017_pt1 | contig 22797 bp, 36 predicted proteins | sample 1_2617_0518_D_FD_203652 | JGI IMG/M metagenome (GOLD analysis project Ga0326512, IMG submission 203652) | Bovine rumen microbial communities from UC Davis, California, United States - 1_2617_0518 | ecosystem: Host-associated > Mammals > Digestive system > Stomach > Rumen | place: USA...
GTGGTGTACCGTTACGCCACCGCCCTCTACGACGGGCTCGGCACGGACGAACTGAATGCGATACTCAACGAAGCCCTTTGACGACTATGCCCCTGTTCAGCACACGCGGCGCACGCCGCTACAACGAACGCATCACGCTGACGTATACCGAAGCGACCAGCGGGGCCGACACGTTCGGCCACGCGGCCCTCGGTGCCGCGCAGGTGGTGGGGACGGTGTACGCGGAAGTGCGGCAGATGAGCGCGACGAAGACGATGCTGACCTTCCAGCAGGCGGACGTGGTGGGCGTGGACCTGGAGTTCCGGCTCCCGTCCTACGCCTTCAACGGCATACGCTGGAAAGGCCGTGACATCCACTTCCCCACGCCGGAGATCGTGGACGAACGCGGGCGTGTCGTGAGGGTGTCGGGGTGGTACCAGATAGACAATCCGACGGTATGAGCCAGGGCGCGATACAGGTGGAAGGCATCGACTACGTGTGCAGGCAGCTGCGCAGGGCCGACGCGAAAGTCCGTACCGCCGCCGTGGACGCGCTCCAGGCGGAGGGCTGGAACATCATTTCCGAGGCCGTGTCGAACATCCGGCAGAAGCGGATATGGAACACGGGCCTGCTCGCGCAGAGCGGGAAGTCGGAGAAGAATTTGAGCAGGCAGGAAGTGTCCGTGGGCTTCTTCGGGACGGAGAACAAGAGCGGCTACGCCGAATTTGTGGAGAACGGGCGCAGGGCCGGGAAGTTCCCGCCCGTGGGCGTCGACAGGGACAACCCGAAGAACGCTACGGATATAGCGCAGTGGGTACACAAGAAGCTGCGGATGCCTTACGGGAAGGAGCTCAATACGGTTGCCTTCCTTATCGCCCGCAAGATTGCGAGGCAGGGAACGGAGCCGCACCCCTTCTTCAAGCCGGCGCTTGAGAAGCGGAAGGGGTACATCCTCCGGGCCTTGCAGAACGCGGTAAACAAAGTTACGAGGGACAAGATATGAGCATTTTTACAAGTGCATACAAAGCCGTCGTGACCGCCTTGCAGAGCCTGTTCGCAAGGGCGGGCGTGTACGTAGGGCAGGGCGCAGGCTACCCGCGTGTGGGAGTGCATACCGTCACCGAGAGCGAGAGGCTGGACAAGGGGGGCAACCTCCGCCGCCTTTCCTGCACGGTGGAAAGCATCTCCGCCAAGAGCATGAACGAGTGCAACGCGCTCCTGCAAGAGAACCTCGACAGGCTCGCCGCCGGGCAGCTGGCGGTAGCCCCGGAGGGGTTCGAGCTGGTGGGGATCGTGCCGCAGCAGCTGCAAGACCTCACCGAAAGCAGCGACACGGCGAACATCATATACCGCCTCCTGCAATCGGTGGATATTTACGTGCAGCGGTACGACGAACCCGAAACCGAAACTGAAAACAACTTAAATCAAAATAACGACTAACTATGGCAGCAACACTTGGAAATTCGCGCAAGGCTTACATCGGAGCGACGAGCGGAAGCAGCACCACCTACACATGGCTGACCGGGGAGCAGAACAACACCCTCACCATCAACGCCAACCAGGTGGAGGTGAGCGACAAGAGTACCACTTGGCAGAAGTTCATCCCCGGCGTGAAGGGCGCAACCGCAGAGGTGACCGTCTTTGTAGACAATAGCAACGCGCAGCAGCAGGCCGTACTCGCCGGACTGCATAACGACCAGAAAGTGGCGATATTCATCGGCACGTTGGAAAACAACGCCCCCTCCGAGGGCGACGCTTTCATGGCGGTGGTGAACAGCGTGAGCGACACCAACGACAACGGCAGCGTGAGCACCCGTACCATATCGCTGACCGCCGACGGCGCGGTAACGCACTACCCGACAATATCGTAGGACGATGACGCGGGCAAGGCGCACAATCAGACTGGATGCAGGGGTGGAGGTGGATATGCTTTTCACCCCTCATCTTTACAGCTACCGCGGGACGGCGGGGGCGACGCTCGACCTGCCCTCCGACGACGCGCCGGAGGACGACAGGCTCCGCGCCACCCTCTCGCTCTATGCGGACGTGTTCTACTTCGCCGCGCTGAACGCTTGGGAGCTGGATGGGCACGAAGGGGACGCACCCTTCAGGCGCGGGGACTTCCACGAATGGGCGACCACCCACCCGCGTGACTTTGCGAAGGTGATGGCGCAGTGCGTGGAAGCGCTGACGGGAAAGCCGCTGAACGCGGCCCTGACGGGCGCGAAGGGTGCGGAAGGGGAAAACCCCCACGCCGATGCTATAAACGCCGCAGAGGGCGAAAAAAGCGGTAAAAAAAAAGACTCGGCGAAGAATGGCCGCAGACGGAGGCTTTTCTGCTGGGGGAAATGAGGATGACGGAACGGGCGGCGGGCCTCGCCACCGCACGGGAGATACGGGAGATGCAGAGGGCGTGGAGCGAGGCGCAGCACAGGGAGTGGGAGCGGACGCGGTGGATGGCGTGGCAGAACATGATGCTGTCGCCGAACATCAAGCCGCAGCACAAACCGAAGACACCGCAGGCGTTCATGCGGTTCCCGTGGGAGCCGGCACCGAAGGAGGTGCGCGTGGAAGATATACGGGTGAGCGAGGAAGAAGCGAGGATACTGAACGCGATTTTTAGGGAGATCAACGAAAAGCGGCAACAGCCGGAAAGTTAAGATACGATGAGCAAGTTAGGCGATCTTTGGGTGAAACTCGGCCTCAAGTCCGAGGATTATAGCAAGGGGTTAGACCAGGCCGTCAGCAAGACCAGCGGCCTGAAAAAGGCGTTCTCCGCCATCAAGGGCGTGGGCGTCGCAGCCCTTGCCAGCATCGCCGCCGCAGCCGTGGCCGCCTTCGGCAAGATGCTCATCGAGAGCAACAAGTTCGGGGACAAGTGGCGCGGGATGGTCGGCGGCATGAAGGGCGTCTGGAACACCTTTACAAGCTCCCTGCTGAACTGGGACTGGGACGGCTTCTGGGACAAGGTGCGCGGCGCGTACAAGGGCGGGCAGGCACTCGCGCAGGGCGAGGACGCGATGTTCGAAATCCTGAACTCCATAAAGCTCCGCAGGGCGGATATGGAGAAGGAGAACGCGTCGCTGCGTATAGCGATGCAAGACCAGAACAAGACCTACGAACAACGCGCAGACGCCGCCCGGAAATACCTCGCAAACGTCAAGCCGCTGTACGAAGAAGAAGCAAGGGCGTACGAGGATTACAAGCGCAAGATGGAGGGGAACTGGCTCGCGCCTTCCGGCCTCGGCAACACGGGCGAGAACCGCGCAAAGCTGGAGGAATACCTGCGCCGTGGAGCGAAGCTGACGCCCGACATAAAGAACGACCCCGTATTCGCGGCGATTGACAGGCAATACCAGGCCTACGGCGACACGATAAACGGGAAGCTCACCGACGTATACGTCACCGCGATGGAGAAGGGCTCCGCCTTCGAGGAAGAAAACCGCCGGATATTCAACACCCTGAACAACGCGATAGCGCAGACGGGAAAGAGCGTCGAGGCGGTCGACCCCGCCGACATCCTGCCCGCCCTTGCGGACGTAGACCGCATCCTCTCGCAAGTGGAAGCGCGGGAGGAAGCGCACCGCCGCTTCTGGGGCGAGGTGACGGACGGTATAAAGAAAGACACGGAGGAAGCGTTCGGGGAGCTGGGCGAGGGCATTGACGCGCAGTGGGACGCCTTCTTCTCGGAGTTTGAGCAGACGCTCACCGACGGGATGGTAGACCTCACGCAGGTGCTGTCCGACCTCGCAAAAGAGTTCAGCGAGGCGGTGTCGGAGGGGTTCGTGGACAGCGTGCAGACGCTGACCGACGCGCTGTTCGGCCTGGAGGATATGGACGGGGGAAAGATGGTAGCCGCGCTCCTTTCGCCCCTTGCGGATATGGTTACGCAGATGGGCAAGCTCATCATGGCGGCGGGCGTGGCGGAGAGCGCGTTGTTCACGAGCCTGATGCACCCCGGCCCGGAGATGGCAGGCGCAGCGATAGCCGCAGGCGCGGCGCTCGTAGCGATAGGCGCGGCGGCAAAAAGCGGGCTGAAAGCCCTCGCCGGAGGGACGGGGAACGCCAACGCGTCGACCAGCACCTACGCAGGCGGAAGCACGGGCGCAGGCGCGAACACGATCCAGACCGAACTCACGATACACATAGACGGGAAACTGAAAGGCAGCGATATAGTCCTTTCGGGACAGCGGACGCTTAACAGCTGGAGCCGATGACAAACGCAACGTACATCAACCCCTCCACTTTCGGCAGGGTGAAATACTACCACACGCACACCGACCTCGACGGCACGGAGGTGCGCCTGCGTATCTACCAGCGCGGCTACACGGGCGGCAGCACGGAGATGGCAGCGCTCCGCGCCCTGCGGCTGGAGGTGCAGGGGAACGGCGAAGACGTGGCCGCGCCCATCGTGAAGACATCCCTCTCCTTCGTGCTCCTTGACGACGAGGAACGCGGCACGGACGGCGAGGGACGGAAGCACGGCGGCTGGCGGGAGTTCTACACCCCCGACGCGACGCTGTACTATGTGACGGTGGAGCGCAAGCCCGCAGGCGGGAGCTACGCCCTGCTCTGGGCGGGGTACATAACCCCGGACAGCTGGAGCGAAGGGCTGGCAGCCGACACGGACGTGGCGGTGACGGTGCGCGACAACATCGGGCACCTCCAGGACTTCCCCTTCGACCTCGCGGGGAACGCCGACGGGCTGGCGAGCGTGGAAGCGATAGTGACGGGAGCGATGCAGAAAATAACGTTCCCGATGACTCTGAAATACTCCAAGAGCGCGGAAGGGAGCGCGGCGGCGCTGACCGCCGGGGGCACGGGCCTGTGGGACGCGATGCTGAACGTATCGCAGTTCGAGGGCAAGGACTGGGGCGCGGTGCTGGAGCAGGTGCTGGGCGACCTCGGCATGGTGCTGCGCTTCGTGGGCGGCGGCGCCTATTGGTGCGGGCCGCTCCGCAACCTCACGCTCCAGGGCGGCACGTCGCTCATACAGGGGCAGCTGGTGCTCACCTTCCTGAACGGGGGGACAAGGAGCATAGATCCCGCATATAAGCAGATAGTCGAGAACCTTGCCTACGAAACGAACGACACGCAGGTATACGACCCGCTCAAAGGGCTGGACGGACTGACACGGGCGAGCAATTACAACTTCTACATCGCGCTCGGCACATCCGGCACGGTGCAGGCCGCGCCCGCGTTCACGCTGACGGGCGGCACGACGGGCTGGGCGGACGGCAGCTACGGCAAAGGCTTCCTCAAGCCCGACGCCTTCGGGAGCAGCTATTCGGGCAGCGAGGATTTCATCTACTACGTCCACCGTGCGGCCTTCCTGACCGCGAACGCGGCGAACAGCGCACCGTCGGCGGGCAACACCGACCCGTACATAACCACGGGGCAGAGCTACGCCTTCGGATGCCGGCACCGCAGCCTGCATTTCGTCTTTAACCTGCGGCCCTACGCGGCGACGCTCGACGACCCGTCGCAGAGCAGCACGACGCTGGTGGAGATGACGAACTGGGTGCTGCGCACGGTGAAGTACCGCGTGGAGGCGACCGTCGGAAGCACGACGCACTATTGGACTGAGGAAGGATGGAGCAGCACCCGCCCGGACAAGCCGTTCACGGCGTACTACCAGGACGGGAACACCGTCACGGACTTCGCCCCGAAGCTGGACGTGGAGATAGAGGACGACGGGACGCTGGAAGGCTTCGGCACGGTGCGCGTGGTGTTCGATAAAATCTACTTCGGAGCGGTGAACACGCAGGCCCTCGGAACGAAGCGCGGCGTGTACGCCTGCGTCTACGGCATCGAGGTGCACAACACCTCCGCGCTGGTGGGCGGGAACCGCGTCACCACCGTGAACGACGAGAAATACAACGTAACCCTCGACCGCACCCCGGACATCGGGGCGCTGTCGCTGGACAGGGGCTGCGTGGATAACTACACCTACGAGAACGTCCTGTACCGCTACGAGAGCGGCGTGCCGGTGCCGTGGGGCTACGACGCGCAGTGGAGCGACCAGAGCGCCGCCCTCCCCTTCCCCGTGCAGATGCACCTCTCGCTCCTTTGCTACCACTTCACGGGCATGGAGGTGCTGGAGGGCGACTGCATCCCGGAGGGGCGCGGGATGTTCCCCTTCGGGACGGTGTACGGCTACCGCGAGAAGGGCGGGACGGGCGCGATGGCGCGGTTCCTCCTTGTCGGCGGGACGCTCGACCTCACGACGGGCCGGATGCAGGGCGCGATGTTCCACACCTTCGTGGAATACCTCGAAACCTGGGGGGCGAACCCCGACCCCGACTACGTGGTGAACGAGGGAGCAGCAGGGAACACCAGCGGGACGCAGGGCGGCTACTCCGGCGGGACGGCTGCGGCGATAGCAGGCGGGGGCGGCGGTGGAGCCAGGAGGCTCGCACAGCTCTCGGACGTGGCGCTCGGCACCCTCGCCGCAGGGCAGCTGCTGAAATACAACGCCACCTCGGAGGTGTGGGAGAACACGGACAGCCTGTTCGAGCTGGTTGCGGTCAGCGGCGGCTACGCCGTACACGTGAAGGACACGCTCTCGGACGGCAGCCTGATAAAAGGCATCTACTCCGACGGATACGTCAGCGCTGGCGGACTTTCGACGGGCGGCGAGGGCGGCGGTACCATAACCGTAGACACGGCCCTCTCGTCGACTTCCACGAACCCCGTGCAGAACAAAGTGATTTACGCCGCCATCGGCGATATTGAAACCCTTTTAGCGGCGATATAATGGGCTACGCGAACGGCATACTGACGGCACCTTTGAGCCTGGGCGACATCGCCACCGCGCTGGGGACGATATCGCTTGACCTCGGCACGCTCTGCACCTCACCTTCTATTGATAAGTGGGCGAGGTACAAGCCCATCGAGCACCACAACATCGGGTATGTGTCGGAGGCGGGCCGGAGGCTGGAGAACTACGGCCTGTCCGCCACACGCTTCCAGCAGGCGGGGAGGTGCATAATGCCGGCGTATGCGTGGGAATACACGCGCCCTTCCTCGCACTTCCGCGCCCTTGACTTCGTGCAGGTGGCATCGGGCGGCGTGCCTTCCACGACCATCGGGTACAAGAGCGTGGGCGTGGCTCCCTGCCGCGGCTTCTACGCAGGCAGCGACACGGGCCAGCTGGCGACATATAAATACTACCTCGGGCAGAGCTCTCAGGCAGCCATCAACGTCTACGCGATCACGACCGGCAGCGATTTCGGCATCGGGCTCGCGGAGATGGGGAGCCTCACGAACTATTACTTCGCCCTCGCCGTGGTGGTGGACAGCTCGCACACCTACGTGGTAACGAGTGCGCAGAACATCGGCGCAGGCGTGAGCGACCCCACCGTGACGGGCTGGCAGACCATCACCGTACCCACCGACAGCACCATATTCAACGGCGCGGGCACGTACGAAGCCTACGTCCTCCTGTGCAACCAGTGCCATACGAGCTGGTGGCAGGAAGCGACGAGCGTAAGCAACCCGCTCTACTATTACGCCCTGCCCGTGACCGACCCGACCATCGCGGAAATCACCTTCAACGTCATATCCACTACGTACAGCGCGTGGTGTCAGTACGCGAGCAGGAAGACTTCCGGCACCCTCACGGAGCGGCGCAAGGTGACGTACACGATTTACGGGCAGAACACCACCACCGCAGCCGTAACGGTGCCCATCCTGAAAGTGGAGCTCGTCTATGCGACGAGCGCCGAGGATGTTGCGGGTTCTACCACGATAATCGCGACGAACTCATATACCAACGCATCCATCCCCGTGTCGGCGACCGGCACCCTGCTGTCCGCATACAGCGGCGAACTGGCAAACCAGACCGGCATACACGACGCGACCTCCGGCACCCTTTGGGTGAGGGTGACGGGAATAAACAACGGCTCCGCGCTGTTCTCCTCGTTTACGCAGGTGAAGGACGTGAGCGGAACCGTACCAGACGAACCACTACCAAGAGATTAGCAAAACAACCAGGATTATGAACGACAAAGAGCAGATGAAGGAAGACTACCCGCAGGGCGGGAGCATCGGAGGGGGCAACCCCGAAGCGCGGAAGAACACGAAGCGCTGGGCCATCATATTCACCGTCGCGGTCATCGCGGCCTTCATCCTTGCGGTAGTGCTGTAAGATGTCCATCGCAACGGAAATATCAAGGCTCCAAAGCGCGAAGGCGTCCATCAAGAGCGCCATCGAGGGGAAGGGCGTGACCGTACCCTCGGCGACGCTGCTGGACGGGTACGCGGCGCTTATATCCTCCATCCCGACGGGAGGAAGCACCAATGAAATCTCTTTCCCCGCTTGGATTAAAAACGGTGATACTCACCTGTGGCTGGATATACGCGACTCCTACCAACTGGAGCAACAACTGCGCATACGCATGATAGGCACGATTGACTGGGGCGACGGGAGCGCAGCGCAGAGCGTAAGCGTAACGACCTACACCACCTTCACACACACCTACGCCGCAACGGGGAAGTACCGCATAGACCTGCATCCGACGAGCGGGACGTTCTACCTCGGAGGGGCAAGTAATAGTTACAGCGTTATGGGGACATTGAGCGGACGGGCGAATATAACAGCATCGCTATATCAGGCGGAAGTCGGGACGAGCCGCATTACGGTTTTGTCGCATGGCGCGTTCTATTATTGTAGGGGGCTTATACGAGTCTACGTCCCAAGTACCATTGTTGACCCCAAAAGTAGCAACGTATTCGCTTATTGCTATTCGCTGAAAGAGGTGGTGTTCCAAGACAGTTCCACGATTACACAGACTTCCGGGAGCGGGGCTATGTTCGCCTATTGTTACAGCCTGCAAGATGTTCACGGGTACGCGCCGCCGAAACTTACAACGCTTACGTCTACATATCGCAGTTGTAGTTGTTTGTCGGAAATAACCATCCCCTCGGGCGTCACTACGATACAAAGCAACGCTATTAATAGCTGTGCCAGCTTGCGGGTTATCCACTGCAAACCGACGACGCCTCCGACGATAGCAGACGCAAACGCCTTCGCGCCTCCGACTACCTGCCGCATTGAGGTGCCCAACGCGTCGCTGGCAACATACCAAGCCGCAAACATCTGGTCTACCTACGCCAGCCAAATGGTAGGAGTTTAACGAAAACACATTAAAACAAGATACAGCTATGAACAAATACCGAATTGGAACCGATGTACCGTTCCAGCTGTCAGTGGATGACGGCGTAGAATACCTCGACCTGTCAAACTGCACGATCCTGAACGTGGCGATGTACTGCGACGCGCAGGAAGCCTTCGCCGGCTCCTGCACCTGGCAGCTCAACGCCGACGACCACACGAGGCTCGACTGCGTCTATCCGGGCGACAGGCAGGTCTATACCGGCATCATGCGTGCCGTAGTCGTTATGGTTGGCGCAGACGGGGGAAAGAAGGCATACGACCTCGCGGACTTTTTCGAGATAGTCGCAACCACCGAGGAAGCCAACGCAACCGAAGACACCGTGACGAGCGCGGTGCTGTCCGCATGGCAGCTGCCGATGTCCACCCTCTCCACCATCGTGGAGGCGGCCATCAACGCAACCGAGGCGGCGACGGAAAGCGCTATCGCCGAAATCTCCTATACAGCCAGCACGGAGGACGACGGGATCAACGTGCTGCACATCAAGCAGGCGGACGGAAACGAGCAAGACTTCAACATCAAGAACGGCTCGCAGGGTTCGCAGGGCGAACGGGGGGCGCAGGGCATCCAGGGGCCGCAAGGTGAGCAGGGCAACACCGGCTCGTCGGTGGACTACCCCTTCGAGCTGGTGAACAACGAAACGACCGACGATGCAACGAAGGCACATACCGCAGCCGGAGGGAAAAGGTTGAAGGACGAAATCGTGCAGTTAGGCCAAGAAGTGACCGAATTGGAAAACGCGACAGACACCATCATTGACACCATCGTCACGCCTTCCGTCAACCTATTCAACAAGGAAACCATCACAGCAGACCGCTATGTCAATAAGAATGACGGCACGCTCGCCACTTCTTCAACCGGGAAGGCCGCATCCGATTATATCCCAATTCCCGCAGGCGCAACTGCGCTCTATATTACTCACCCTTACGGTTCCGGCACGCAGGGCTGGGCATTGTATAACGCCAGTAAGGTTTACACGCATGGAAACAACTCCGGACGCGATGTAACACTCCAGGATGGTGATGCTTATATCCGCTTTACTCTCGACCCGGCAGACAAAGACATAGAAATGGTGGTTGTTGGCGGTCAGAGTGATGTTCCGCCCCAATACGTCCCTTATGGCGATACATATAGTTACAAACTGAAGGACAACACCGTGGCATCTGAAAACATCGCGGACGGCGCAGTCACGACGGATAAACTCGCAAACGGGGCGGTTACTGCCGAAAAACTTGCCGCAGGTTCAATATCGAAGGACGTGGTAGATTTTATCGAGAAAGTCAACCACGAGCCGATCAACCTTCTCAACCCTGCAACGTGCCAACTTGGATATATACGAAGCACGGACGGTGTTTATCGTGATTCAAGTGCCACTACCGACAGGTATGCGACCGACTTTATCTCCGTTGATCCTACGGGGTTACTATCAAACGCTTCCAACCCCTACGGCGCAAGCGGCGGTTGGGCCGTCTATGACAAGGACAAACAATATGTAAGAGGCTCGTCCAGCGGATTGGATGCGTACACATATCAAGAGGGTGATGTATATATTCGCGTCACAATCAAAAAGGACGGTCTGGGGAGTTCCTTGTATATTGTGCGCGGAAATTCTACCCCTGCATATACACCCTATTTCACGCCCTTCGTCACTTATAAACTCGATGATGAAATAAGCGTACCAAGATTTGACCCGGCTCTCTCCCTCGCTGGCAGTCTTGGAACAAAAGGGGACGGTGACACCCTCGCCAACGGGACAAAGACCATCGGCTCGTTCCCGCAGTATCTCAAGCACCAGTTCAACCTCTCCGCATCCGGGAAGATTTCCGCCTTCGAGGTGCTTGACATCGGAGTCGGGCAAGACACGACAAACGGAGCGTTTTTGGAGGTAGACGATACCAACATCTATCTTTGCCGCTATTATCAAGGGAACGTCCACAAAGCGCAGACGCAGGCGCACGGCCTCACTATTTCCGACTTCATCAACGTGTCGGCCTATATGGATGACGGCGTACTGACAGGAAGGATAGGAACGAAGGCGGGTGCATATAACTTTACATTTAACGCGCTGGGCGTCCTCGATGCTTACGGCATCCCCTTTGTCGCGGCATCCAGCGGCACATCGCTGACCGCGTTCTCATTCCGTGCCGCCGGTGCAGAGTTCCGCAAACCCATCTGGGTCATCGGCGATAGTTACGTTTCGTGGTACACCCAGAGATGGCCCGTCCAGTTATGGGACACCCTAGGAGTCGAGTCCTTCCTTCTTGACGGCCTTGCCGGGGCGAAATCTGCGGTAATGCTGGAAGAATTGAAGAAAATGCTCGCCTACGGTACGCCGAAATTCCTCCTTTGGTGCTGCGGTATGAATGACTCCCTCGCAGAATGGTCTGCGGCTTATGACGAACTTTCCGTCCTTTGCGAAAGCAAGGGTATCACGCTCGTCCTTCAGACTATACCGTGGCCCGCGTCGGGAACGAAGGCCGACATTAACGCCGCCGTCAAGGCGACGGGCCTCCGTTATCTTGACGGTTATGCCGCCGTGTCCTCGGACGATAACGGGACGTGGTACACGGGTTTTTCGGATGACGGTGTCCACACCAACGAACTCGGCGCAAAGGCGATGGCCACGCGCTTCCTCGCCGATTTCCCAGAGTTCTTACAATAGTTTTTTTAACCCCTAACCGGGTAACTTAAAGTATTGACACTATGGACTGGACTACGATTATAACGTCAGCGCTCACCGTCATCTTCGGCGGTGGGTGGCTGGCTACCGTGCTCGCACAGCGGCGCGAGAACAAGAAGGCCGCGAACGAAGAATGGCAGGAGCTGTACCGCGAGATGCACACGCGGAACACATCGCTCGAAGCGAAGATTGACGAGTTGCAGGCCGAAAATACGGAACTCAAGCTCGAAAACGAGAAGTTGAAGGCGCAGATTGAGCGGAACACCGAGGACATCGCCGAACTCCGGGCGCAGATAAAAGTATTGCAGAACCGTGCTTAACCTGAAAGTCATACGGAAGTGGCCGAAGGCCGCCTACACGGTGGGCCGCTTCTACGTCGGCACGGCCTTCTTCGGCAACAGCATGGAGGATGCGGACAGGGGCCTGTGGCAGACCATGCCCCTTGCGGAGATCCAGCGCCGGAAGATTTGGGGCCAGACGGCCATACCGAAGGGGAGCTACGTTGTGAAGCTGACGTACTCGGCGAAGTTCGCCACGCGGACGTGGGGCTATAAGTACCGGGGCCTTGTCCCGCAGGTTATGGACGTGCCCGGCTTCGAGGGGGTGCGCATCCACCCGCTGAACTGCGCGGAAGACAGCCTCGGCTGCATCGGCGTGGGGAAGAACGACAAGGTCGGATGGATAAGCTCCGCCACGAAGTACTACTACGACCTGATGGATAACTACCTCATGCCGGCGCACCGCAGGGGCGAAGACATAACGATTACGATAGAATGAAACGCGCAGCGCTCGTTCTTTTGGCTTCTGCGGCCCTTATAGCCGCAGGGTGGGCAACTTACCCGCTGGTGTTCCATAAGCGCCCCAAACCGACGGAAACGGTGCAAATCGACACGCTGGTGATACGGGACACGCTGGTATACACGAAAACGGACATAAAGTATGTACATATCTTCCACACGACCACCGACACGGTGGTGCTCTACGACCTCCAGCACGATACCGTCCGGGTGGAGGTTCCCATCGAGCACAGGCGGGAGCACTACGAGGATGCCGACGTATGGTACCACGGATACCGAGCAGGGATCGACAGCCTCGCCGTGTACCCCAAGACGGTGGTGGTGACGGTGAAGGAGCGGGAGAAGCGCAGGCCGACGAAGGTAGGCATCGGGTTCCAGGCGGGCTGGGGAGCCAGCCGGCTCGGAGGGCCGGAGCCGTACGTGGGCGTGGGCATCTCGTATAATTTAATTCGGTTTTGACATACGCGGCCCGCAGCGCGTTCTACCTCTGCGGGGTTGAGCATAATAGAATGGTTGAGATGGTGCCCCTGCGTCGTGAGATGCGGGGGCGTTTTCGTCGCCCGGACAAAAAAGATACATTTTCTTTACATTTTTTTTGAAAAAAGTTTGCACAATTAAAAAATTAGATTTATATTTGCATCGAAAACAAAACACACTACTACAATGAAAACGAATTTCAACACCAACAAGATGACCTACGGGTCGGGTTTCTTTAACATTACCGGGCACAAAGTATTCGCAACCACCCTCGGATGGGACGGCAAGGACTACGAGGGCGAAGGTAGGTACTTCCAGGAGTGGGCCTATTTCAGTAAGTACGAAAACGCGAAGCAGGGACGGAGCTACATCCGCATCTACGACCGCTCGCACAAGTGCTACTGCTTCCTTGAAGTTACGAACCGCCGCTCCAAACACAATATCTGCATCGCCGACTGCACCTGCATCCTTGACTAAAAAACACCTATAAACAACTGCTACAATGAAAACCGTAAAAGAACTCAAAGACTACCTCCAGCGGGTACTTGACAATCTGGAATGGGACTACGAAGACGACGACGAACTCAACGTAGCCACGAACACCTACTTCATCCACGGCACGAACTTCCTCGCCACCCGTGAAGGATTTGTAGACCTTGACACCCCTTGCGGGTATGAAGATTAAAAATATGGAAACAAAAAAAATTGAACGCAGGGGCGGGGCGCGGAAGGGCGCAGGCCGCCCCTCCATCGGAGCGGACAAACGGGAACGGCTGACAATCTTCCTGCACCCGACCGTGGCGGAGAAGTACCGCCAGCTGCGGAAGGAGGGAAAGATCGGGGCGCGGTTCTTCGAGGAAGCAGTCGAAAGGCTGTACAGGTACCAGCACCCGGAAGGGTGACGCGCAGCACACACACGAAGAAGGGGCCGATAAAAAGCGGGAAACCGCAAAACAATCGGCCCCTTTTTTTTTGGGATTGGTAGACTTGCAAAAACTGCAAAACAATCAATCCCAATTACCGTACGAATTACCGTACGCCCACCGCACTACGGTAGCGCCGGAGGCCGTTCGCTTGAGGTTTCACCGTACGGATTACCGCACACTACCGCACCCGATAAAAGGGTACGTGTTTTTTGTGGTATAGGTTTATCGGTAAATACCGTATCTATCGTGTATATTGCCTTTGTGTTTTGTGTACCTTCGTAGCGCTGGGCGACTCCGAGCTGGTGCGCTCTATTGTTTACTAAAATTTTGTCATTATGAATATTTCTACTTCAACCCCAATCGCAGCACTGACGGTGGAGCAGTTTGTCGAGCTCCTGGCCGAGATCGGCATGATTAGTACGAACTCCGTATCGGAGCCGGCAACGCCTGACGTACCAGATGGTCGCCGATATGTTTACGGGCTTAAGGGTATTCAAGACCTTTTCCATTGTTCACACGTCACCGCACAACGATACAAGGACGGGATTATAGCCGGAGCCGTGTATCAGTGCGGCCGGAAAATCACTGTAGACGTAGATAAGGCCCTACAACTCGCAAAGGAGGCACGCAGCAAGAAATAGTGTCGGTGTGGAGGTTTTGCATTCCCCCGTTTGGATATTCGGAAAAAATCGCTACCTTTGCCGAACATTGTAGTAGTGTAACAAGTTTATAGGGTTACACGGGGGGCCGGAGCCAGGGATGGTTCCGGCCTTCTTTTGTGCAGTTGTTGTTCGGATGTTGTTCAACCGCCCGGAGGGAAAAACCGCAACCCCTTAACACTCACCACGATACCCCCGTATTCCTACTTTTTGGGGGTAAAAATCGGGTAATCGCGCCCGCGCAGGCGCGAGAAGGCCCTTTCAGGCATCTGGGCGCGGATGCCTGCGCCCTTTCGATTTTGAAATCAAAACGAAATATCCTACTTTTGTTGTTCGTATGTTGTTCAACTTCTACTACAATGGTAACTTTCAAGGCAGTGGTACATTCCCACCAGCGCAGGCAGGACGGGAGCTATAACGTCAAGATACGCATAACGCAGCACCGAAGGAGCATCTACGTGCCCACGTCCGTGACGGTGCGGCCCGCAGACCTCACGCGGAGCCTGAACATCAAGAACCCCGTGGCGGCGGCGCGTGCCGCTGCGGTGGTGCGCGGGATGTGGGACGCGGTGGCAGGCATCCCGCCCTTCACCCTCGACGCGATGGACGCGGAAGAGATAGCGGCGTACATCCGGCGGGAGCAGGCGCGGGGTGCGGAGTTCCGCCTGGACTTCTTCGACTGGGCGGACGCGGTGCTGCCGACCTTGAAGCGGGAGCCGGGGACGATACGCGGGTACCGTGCCGCCCTCGCTTCGTTCCGCAGGTACCGGGAACGGGTGGACGTGAACGAGATAACGGCGGCGATGCTGGAGGCGTGGCTGGAGGGAGCGAAGGGCGTGGGGGCGAACACGCAGAGGGCGTACCTGTCGAAGCTCGCGGCCCTGTACGGGATGGCACGGAGGAAGTACAACGACGAGGACGCGGGGGTGATACGCATACCGCGCGATCCCTTCGCCCGCGTGAAGGTGAAGCCGGAGCCGAGCCACGGGCAGCGGGCGTTCACCGTGGCGGAAATGCAGGCGCTCATCAACGAGGGGGACGGCCTGCCGTGGGCGCAGCGCCGGAGCCTCGACCTGTTCCTCCTTTCGTTCTGCCTTATGGGGATGAACGAGGCCGACCTGCGGGAAGCGCCGGCACCGAAGGACGGGTGGTTCGTGTACCACCGCAAGAAGACGCGGAACCACCGGGCGGACAGGGCGGAGATGCACGTACGGGTGCCCGCAGAGGCGGCGCCGTACCTGCGGCGGCTGGGCGATCCGACGGGGCGGATGCTGCTGCGGCCACTCGCGAACAAGAGCGAGATATGGGAGCACCTGCAAGCCTACGCGGACAGCCGCGGGCTGGAGCGGTTCAGCATGGGCGCGGCGCGGCACACCTGGGCGACGCTGGCGCGGCGCAGCGGCGTGGAGAAGGCGACGGTGGACGAAGGGCTCGCACACAAGGGCGACTTCGCCATAGCGGACATCTACATAGACCGCGACTGGGATATAATCAACAACGCCAATAAATCCGTCTTGGCCTTGTTCGTCTGGCCGGAGGCGTGAAGCACATATATGAGCATCCGTGGAGGGGGCGGCGGCGGTGCTGCGGCCCTCTCCCTGCGTTTATTCCTGCGCTGCATACTTCGCCACGGCTGCGGACAGGTTCTCGATGGTGCGAAGGAGGGAGCGGTACTCGTCGGCTGGGAGGGTGACGGTGTCGCCAGGCCCCTGGGCTTCGATGGCCCGGAGGGAGGGGAACGCCTGCACGATGCGGGGCAGGAGCTTGTTCGAGAGGTAGCGTCCGCCGGCGAAGGCTTGGCAGATCGTGTGTTCGGAAACGCCGACGCGCTCCGCGAGTTCCTTGCGTGTGGTAACTTCGCCGCGCCCGTAGAGGTAGCGCCAATAGCGGTTGAGCGTTTCGAGCTTATCTTCCATAATTTTCAACTCCTATACTTTTTTTGGTTTCGGACTGGGTGGGGGCAGTTACAATGCGCCCGGAAACGAGCATTTCGATGGTGCGCTGCTGGCTTTCTATCGTAGTCAGCAGCCGCTGCACCATGTCCTTCGAGAACGTTTCCTCCGGCTGCTGTTGCAGCTCCGGGAAGGTGTCGCGGATGCGTTTCAATAGTTTGTCGTTCAGGTAAGGCTCCCCGACGCTGAACGCGCTTTGTACGGAGTGGGGGTTCATGCCGAGTTTTTCGGCCAGGTCTTTTTTTGAGTGAATGACCCCGCGCCCGTAGAGGGTGCGGTAAAGGGTTTCAAGTTCCTCTTTCGATGCCATTTTGCAGAAAGTTTATATTTTTTTTGTTCAAAGTGTATAATTTCTCAAAATTTTATTTATATTTGCATTGTAAACAATATTAAACACTCGCAAAGTAATAAAAAAATGGACATTCTGGACAAAAAAATTACACTGACGGGACGCGACTTGCAGGGCCTGCTCCGCGCCGCAGTCCTTTCGGGTGTGGAGGAAAGCGGGGTGCGCTCCGGCTTCGTCAGCACGAACGAGGCCCGCAGGCGCTTCGGCGACCTATTCACCATCGGGGCCGCTTCCGGCGAGATCCAGCCTATACACGTCGGGAGGTCGAAGCACGCGCAGAAGCGCTGGAGGATTGGCGACATAACCGCCTACATCGAAACGCAACGCGCAGCCACGAACGCGATGCTCTCCGACCTTGCAGAGAATTGACAACCTATGTACAACCCTTTAACACACACTACAATGAAAAAGGTACTTAAAGCCGTTATCGGCATCCTTGCAGCACTCGCCCTGCTTCTCCTTGTCGGCGAGAAGGCTCCCGAAGTTTCGGGCGCGTATTTCTGGGGCGTGAAGGCAGGCGCTCTCGCCTACCTCGTAGCCGCCGGTTACATCCTTAAAGCGTGGAGGGCCTGACGATGTGCTACGACCCCTTCAAGAACTTTGCAACCGCCCTCGACAAGCTGGCAGCCAGCACGGGCAGGATGACGAACTACCGCGAGTATTTCGAGCGGCTGGACGCGGGCGAAGATACCACCGTCCCCGCCGAAACATACGAAGAACACCACAACAGCAAGACACTATGAGCTGGAGATACCACCGCCCCCAGGAGGAGGACTACGACACCGAGGAAGAATACGAGCGCGACCTCGAAGCGTACGAACGCGCCCTCGATGACTACGCCGACGATTATTTGGAAAGACACCTATAAACCACTACAACAATGGAAACGAAGAAATCCTACTTCCAGCAGCTTAACTCGATAAACTGCAACGAACACACGGAGAAGAAAAACGGCCTCACGTACCTTTCGTGGGCGTGGGCCTGGGCGAAGGTTAAGAACGAGTTCCCCGACGCCTTCTACACCGTCTACGAGAACCCGGAGCTCGGCCTGCCGTACTTCACCGACGGGCACACCGCTATGGTGAAGGCATCCGTTACCATCAACGGGCTGGAGCACCCCGAATGGCTCCCTATCATGGACTACCGCAACGTCAGCATCCCCGTGGACAAGGTTACGAGCATGGACGTGAACAAGGCGATCCAGCGGGCACTCACGAAAGCCTGCGCCCGTCACGGGCTCGGCCTGTACATCTACGCGGGCGAGGACTTGCCGGAGGACGCCCCGGAGGGCGAAGCAGCACCCGCACCAGCGCCCAAGAAAGCCCCGCAGAAGGCCGCGAAGAAGCCGACCGTGTTCTCCCTTCCCGAAGGGGTGAAAGGGTTGAGCAGGGAGCAGTACAACACCTACGTGCGTAACGTGGCCGTGGGACTGCGCAGCCAGAGCGAGGTGGAAAAGGGCTTCCGTGAAGCGTGCGGCGCGGACGATATAGCCATCGGCTTGTTCCGCAAGGATGTGAACGACTACACAGCGGCTATGCAGTAATGGACTGGAACTACTACATAGTTTTCCGATGGATGCGGACGGCGCTGGGGTTGAGCGGTAACGAGCTCAACGCCTTCGCCCTCGTCTACTCCTACTCGCAGGACGGGCAGGGCTGCTACTTCGGCAGCCTTGCCACCACTGCGGATATGTTGGGGGTGACGGTGCAGACCGCCGTAACCGTGCTTAAAAAATTGCAGGAACGCGGCTATGTGGATAAGACCGAGAGCATCAGCAACGGCGTGAAAACTTGCTCCTACCGACCTACTCAAAAAATTTTAGAGGTACTAAAAAATTTTGAGAGGGGTACTCAAAAATTTTTAGAGGGGGGTACTCAAAAATTTTTAGATAATAATAAAGATATAGATAATAAATCTATAATAAAAACATCTACTAACCCCCTTACCCCCTTCCGTGAATTTGTCAGTTTGAAGGAGGAAGAATACGCGAAGCTGGTTGCCGATTTCGGCAAGGCCGACGCGGACAGGTTGCTCGACATCCTGAACAACTACAAGGGCAGCACGGGAAAGAAATACAAGTCGGACTACCTCGCCATCCGAAGCTGGTGCGTTGACCGCCTGCACGAGCAGCAGGCAAGGGAGCGCAGGGGCAGCAGGTCGGGGGATCAGTCCGTCGCAAGTTGGGCCGCAGAAATGTATAAGAAATTCAATGGGAACTGATATTATCATAAACTCCGCCATACCCTCCGGCCAGCAAATGCTCACCGAGAGCGTGGGCGTTGACCTCGTTGAAGTGAGGGCTAACCCGACACGCTTCCCCCGTATTTGCAACACGCTCCGGGAGGAAAGCCTCGGCAGGCTGTGTAACCTCGTCATCGGCTGCTGCACACTCAAAGGGCAGACGATGCCGGAGGAAGATGTGAAGCTCACCGCCGTGTGCCTGCTCAATGCGCTGCTGACGCAGAACGACTACGGCACGCGCTCCCTTTCCTGGGTGGAGATTGCGCACGCGATCATGGTGGGCGCACTCACCGCCGATATGTACGGAAGGATAAGCGCGGAAACACTCTACAAGGCAATTATTAACTACATCAAGGGCGAGGGCCACGAAGCGGACAGGAAGGCAAAGGCACGCAGGCAACGGCCTGCCGAAGCCATCCCCGACACCGCCATCGAAGCACTCGTCGGACACTTTACGGAGTATTGACAAAATGGCGGAGGGCAGGGAAACACACGGCAACGCCGGAAGGGGCATAACTTAAATTTTGTCTGGAGCCGCCCCCGAAGGCAAGCAAACGGACTGCCGCGATAAGGCCCGCCGCTCCGCCGATAGAAAACACACATACAACCCTATAAATTTTTACAAAAAATGAACATTTACGAACTATCACAAGAAGCCGAGGCCCTGCGCCTCGCCATCGAGGAACAGGGGGGAGAAATCACCCCCGAACAGCTGGCGCAGCTGGAGGTGAACGCCGCCAACGCCGCCGAGAAGGTGGACTACTACTACAAGAGCCTCGCGGACGCGAAGGCCCTGGATGAAGCCATCGCCGCCGAGATCAAGCGCCTGCAAGCCCGCAGGAAAGCGAACGCCGCCTACATGGACGCGGTGAAGGGGCGGATGGTGGACTACATGGAAAGCGCCGGAGCCGGCAAGGTGGACGGGAAGGATGGACTGCACTACGCAAGGCTCACGACCAGCCACCCCGTAGAGGTGGACGAAGGGCTGCTGCTTTTCCCCTACGAGAAGGACATACGGGCGCTCGCGGCGCAGCTGGAAGGGCTGGCCCGCGTGACCGTGGAGGCGGACAAGACCGCGATTAAAGCCCGTTTGCAGGCCGGCGAAAGCATCGAAGGCGCAGCGATGGGCGAAAGCCATTCCGTAACATTCAAATAGCAGCACTATGGAAACAAGATTTACAACCAGCGAACTCGACATAATCGACATAATGAAGCAGCGCACCATCACCCGCGCACAACTCTGCACGCTGCTCGGCGTGGGCGACAGGCAGGCCCGCGAGTGGGTGGCACGCGTGAAACGCACATACCCCGTCATCGCATCCGGCCACGGAAAGGGGTACAGGATCGCAACCAGCCCCCGCGACTACGAAGCGGCGTTGCAGGCCCTCCGCGCAGAACGGAGCAAGGCCATCGCCATCTTCGAGGGGCAGAAAGCCCTCCGCGCCTTCGTGAACGCACAGGCAGGGAAACCCTACGAACAGCTCACCCTTAACTTTTGACAACATGGAAAGACTGGAAGAATACTATTTCATCACCGACGTGGCGAGCAAAGCCCCGGAGGTGCGCTACACGAAAGACTGCGGACATCCGAGCGACGTGGCGCGGTGGTACAAGTGCAACTACTTCGGCTCCCGTCAGGAGGCGCAGCAGGTCGCGGACAGCATCAAGCGCGTACGCGAGTCCGTCAAGATGCTGGAGGTGAAGTTCTGGATCGTGGACAATTACAACTTCCGTATGCCTGCGGTACACCCGCAGACGGTGAAGGGGTACACCAGCGAAGGCGACGCGCAGCTGGTGGAGGCGGGCATAAAGGCGATATTCCGCTCGCTCCAGGACGCACGCGGCATCAACAGGAAGGAGGCGGAAAAGAAATTGACAATGTTGGAAACCGATTAAAGCAAAAGACTATGGCATACGAACACAAAGCGGGCGAGCTCACCCTGTTCAAGAACGAGCGCAAGGAGAACGACAGGCAGCCGGACTACAAGGGGCGCGGCTGCGGCCTTGACGGGCAGCCCCTGGAGATAGCGGGCTGGCTGCGCCAGGGACAGCGGGGCACCTTCCTGTCCATCCGCATATCCGCTCCGAGGGATCACGACGAAACCAACCCCGGCAACCCCGTCACGCCTGCGGCACCAGCGCCCGAAGGGGCAAAGAACGAACTCCCTGACCTGCCCTTCTGACTATGATACACGAAAGGCAGGAAGGGGTGCTCACCCCGAAGCAGATGCTACACTTGCGCGAGCTCGGCTGGCAGCCGGGAGCCAATGCCACGGTGAAGTGGCAGCGGCGGCTGACGAAGGGCGGGCCGCGCAGGTGGGAGCTGGTGAACTGGCGCGAAACGGGCTACGGCTTCCGCACGGAGAACATCAACACCCTGCGGGTGAACGAACTGCTCGAAGGGGTTATGCCGGCTATCGCGGTTGTGGGCGGGGATGTGTACCGCCTGCAATTCGCCAGGACGCCGAGGGGCTTTGCGAGCTGGTACGAGCCTATCAAGGGCGGTGCCGTTATCGGGAGCCAGGAACCGCAGCGGCTGATGCGCGACGCGCTGTACGAGGCCTTCTCCGCGCTGCTGGAGGCAAAGGGCAAGAAGTGAGAACTTCCGGGAGGCAGGGGAACCCAAGGGCACCAATAACTACAAATTTTTAATTAAGGTTTTGAGTGTGATAGATACTTTCCAACGCCTGCGGTAATCCCCGCCTGCTCGGATTAATTTATAAAAACCAATGAATTATGGATAAGAAAGCGCTTTTGAAAGCTATCGCAGTCGTGCTTATCGTTGCTGCAATCACGGCAACCGGCTGCGTTATGGTGGAAACGGGGAACCCTTTACTCGTCGGGATCTTCCTCGGATTGATTATTACGGCAGCTGCCGTGGCAATAGGCTACGCAGCCTACGAATACTTCAAGGAGGACTGAAAATGAAATGGATAAGTGTAAAGGATGAACTGCCCGAAATGGGCGTCGAGGTTATCGTGCTGACCTACGCGCTGCGCGTACCCCGTATCGCCTTCGGGCATATCGTTGACAAGGAGCAGGCGGTAGACTACAACGGCTGGGACACTCCCTTCGTGCGCTACTGGATGCCGTGCCCCACAATACCAGCGGAAACAATATGACACTTGACAAAATGACACTTAACGGACTAATCAAACAGGCCCGCCTGCTGATGATGCAGGTTTCCAGCGGTGACATCCCGCTGACGAAAGACATCGAGCTCTCGTTCACGAAGAAGGACGGGGAGGTAGTCGTGAAGGTGGAGGAAAAGGGCGACCGCGTCACCACGGCGCAGCAAATGGCGAAGGAGTACTCCGACCGTATGCGCACGGAAATGAAGGGTCAGTCCAACGGGATTGCCCTATATGAAGCCTTCCTCGCAGGATGGGAGGCTGCGATGAAAGCAATAAACACCTACTGATGCCCCGTTTCCTTTGATTTGAGCGCGATGAACACGAAAGACAAGAAAACCCCCGCCCCGACCGTTTGCGACGCGCAGACGGCAAGGAAATGGCTCATACGCGAGCGCGGCCCGATAGCACACCCCGAAAGCAACCTCCA
>Ga0326512_10001018_pt1 | contig 22792 bp, 30 predicted proteins | sample 1_2617_0518_D_FD_203652 | JGI IMG/M metagenome (GOLD analysis project Ga0326512, IMG submission 203652) | Bovine rumen microbial communities from UC Davis, California, United States - 1_2617_0518 | ecosystem: Host-associated > Mammals > Digestive system > Stomach > Rumen | place: USA...
ATTTAATGTATCATATTTGTAAGAATGAAACAGAACCTTTTAATCTTATAAATATAGATCATCATCATGATATTAATTATAGAGATAGTTGGGATAAGCCTATCACAGAAGTTGATACTGGAAATTGGGTTAAACGTTTATTTGATATGAATAAGATTAATAGGTATGTATGGGTGGCTAATACTAATTCAGCTATGTATAATACAGAAAAATGTCCATATGAAGATAAAATTTCTGTAAATTTACTTAGAGAATATGATTTAGAGCAGCTTGCCGCAAATACAGATATGTTAGTATTTTGTTTTTCTCCAGAATGGATTCCTCCAGTATATAAACCATTGTTCTTAACTTGGCGAGCAATCGCGGAAGAAATAATGGATACTGATTATCTTATTATTGATAATAAAGATAATTTATGATATAATAAAAAGAAAAGGAAAAAATAATAATGCGAGGATATTTCGGCGTACATAATCATACAATGTACAGTAATCTAAGATTATTGGACAGTATAAATCGTCCAAAAGATTTAATAGACACAGCTATTCAATTAGGTTTGAGTGGTATTGCGATCACAGATCATGAAAGCCTGGGAGCGCATGTAGAAGTTAATAAGTATGCTGAAGAAATTTATAAATAGCATCCTGACTTTACAATCGCATTAGGTAATGAGATATATTTAATTGATGGCGAACGTGGTAATGATCAAAAAAAATATTATCATTTTATCTTGATTGCAAAAGATGCAATCGGACATAGAGCTTTAAGAGAACTTAGTTCTACAGCTTGGTATTATGGATATGAAAGTCGTAGACAAGAAAGAGTTCCAACTTTAAAGTCAGAATTAATAAATATTGTAGAACAGTATAAAGGACATCTTGTTGCGACTACAGCTTGTATTGGAGGAGAGCTTCCTTCATTACTTCTCCAAAAATGGAAAAGTCTTCCAAAAGAAGAGAATGATAATTTCATGAATTCTCTTTTGGTCGCCGATGTTGAAGAATATAATAAAAAGATAAATAATTTCTTAGCTTTAATGCTGAAATTATTTGATGAAGATTTTTATATAGAGTGTGCGCCAAGTGATAAACCAGATCAAATTCTTGCAAATCAGTTATTAAGAAAAGTAGCTGAAGAGTGGAATATTAAAATGGTCGTTGGAACAGACGCGCATTATTTAACTAAAGATCAGCGAGCAATTCATAAAGCATATTTAACTTCTAAAGAAGGTGAAAGAGAAGTCGATGAGTTTTATGAATTTGCAAGATTGATGGATAGTGATGAAGTAGAACAACTTTTAAATTTAAGTTTTCAAAATAAATCATTTGTTCAAGAAATTCTTGATAATACATTAGAGATTCAGAACAAAATAAAAAAATATAGTTTATTTCATAAACAGGATATCCCTGAAGTTCCAGTCAAAAATTATGAACCTTCTGCTTGGTGGGGAGTGAATAATGATTATGCAGATGATATGAAACATTCATATCCAACTCTGTGTAAATTGTTTACTTCAAAAGATCCTCAAGATAGATATTGGGTGAATGAAAACTGGAATAAACTTGATGAAATAAACAAAGGATGGGTACATGCCTGTGACACAGGAGATTATACCTATCTTGATAGATTGGAAGAAGAAGCAAGAGTTAAATCTATAATTAGTGAAAAGCTTGAAACAAATATGTTTCGTTATCCTAATACTCTTCAGCATTATATTGATTTAATCTGGGAGTGTGGATCAATGGTTGGTGCGGGACGTGGTTCTTCATGTGCGGCATTAAATCATTATCTTATGGGAATAACTCAGCTTGATCCGATTCAGTGGGATCTTCCATTCTTTAGATATTTGAATGAAGAACGTGTTGAATTAGGTGATATTGATATTGATATTTGTCCATCAAAACGTCCATTAATTCTTCAAAAGATTAAAGAGGAAAGAGGACAATGGCTTGAAACAGATCAGGAATGGGCAAAAGAAAATCTTGGTTGTACTTTGATAGCTACATATGGAACTGAAGGTTCAAGAAGTGCAGTATTGACAGCTTGCCGAGGATATAGAGGACCAGGAGCAGGATATACTGAATCAGGTCCTACTCGAGATATTGAAGAATGGGCAACTATTTATAAAGAAGGAATTGATGTTGATGATGCAAGATATATGTCATCATTGATTCCAGAAGAAAGAGGATTTACTTGGTCTATAAAAGAAGTTTATTATGGTGATAAAGAAAAAGAGCGCCGGCCAGTTGCCGCTTTCGTTAAAGAAGTAGACAAGTATCCTGGACTTTTGGAAATTATGCTTGCGATTGAAGGACTTGTAAATAAGAGAGGAAGTCATGCATCTGGAGTTATTTTGTTTAATGGAGATCCATTTGAACATAGTGCTTTTATGAAAACTCCGAATGGTGAAGTTATTACTCAATATGATTTGCATGATGCAGAGTATATGGGATTAACTAAGTATGATTTTCTTGTAACTGAAGTTCAGGATAAATTAGTTCAAGCAATTGAACTTATGCAATATGATGGTGTGTTACCAAGTAATTTATCGCTTAGAGAAATATATAATAAATATTTTCATCCGAATGTAATTCCGTTGGATGATGAAAAAATATGGGAAGCATTAAGTAATGTTTCCGTTATAAATACATTTCAGTTTGATAGTCCAGTTGGCGCGCAGGCAGCAAAAAAGATTCAGCCCCATACAGTTTTAGAGATGGCTGATGCGAATGGTTTGATGCGTTTGATGGGCGAAGAAGGCGAAATGCGACCACTTGATAAATATGTTCGTAATAAAAAGAATATAGATTTATGGTATAAGGAGATGGATAACTGGGGTTTAACGAAAGATGAACAGCGTTATCTTGAACCATATTTCCTAAAGTCATATGGTGTGCCGCCAAGCCAGGAACAGTTAATGACAATGCTTATGGATGAGCATATATGTAATTTCTCATTAGGGGAAGCAAATGCGGCTCGTAAGATTGTTGGTAAAAAGCAAATGAGTAAGATTCCAGAACTTCATCAAAAAGTTTTGGATAAGGCATCAAGTAAAAAATTAGGTGAATATGTGTGGAAATATGGGGCAGGGCCTCAGATGGGATATTCATTTAGTATTATCCATGCATTAGCTTATTCATTTATTGGTGTTCAGACATTATATATAGCAACACATTGGAATCCCATTTATTGGAATACAGCTTGTCTTATTGTTAATAGTGGAGCAACAGATCCAGAGAATGGTGGGCAAACAGATTATTCTAAGATAGCAAAAGCTATGGGTGAAATTATTGAAGCAGGAATTAATATGAGTCTTGTTAATATTAATTCTTCTGATTATGGTTTCTTACCAGATGCAAAGAATAATAGAATATTATATGGAATGAAAGCAATGCTTAATATCAATGATGATTTGATTGAAGCAACAATAAAAAATCGTCCATATAGTTCACCTAAAGATTATTATCAAAGAGTTAAACCGAAGAAACCTGCAATGATTTCTTTGATTAAAGGTGGAGCTTTTGATGATATGATGGATCGAAAGCAATGCATGGCATGGTTTATATATGAAACTTGTGATAAAAAGAGTAGATTAACTCTTCAAAATCTTCCAACATTAATGAAGAGAAATATGTTGCCAGTTGATACAGATGAACGTAAAATGGCGAAAAGAATTTATGAATTTACTCGTTATTTAAAAGCAAAGTGTAGAAAAACTGCAGCAGATCCAATTTATAAACTTGATGATAGAGCAATGAATTTCTTAGCAGAAATTAATTTTGATTATAATTATAGAAATCCATATGAATTAGATGCAAAAGTATGGGATAAATATTATCAAGGATGGATGGATGTTTTTAGAGAATGGATTAAAGCTGGTTCAGAACAAATTCTTCAAACTCTAAATGATGAAATCTTTTTAGATGATTGGAAAAAATATGCAAATGGTAATTTATCTCATTGGGAAATGGAAGCGTTATGTTTCTATTATCATGAGCATGAGTTAGCACATCTGAATAAAGGAAAGTATGGAATTGTAGATTTTAAAGATCTTAAACCATATCCAGTAGTTGAAGAAGTATGGCATCGTGGCGGCAAAAATATAAACATCTTTAAATTGAATAAAATTTGTGGAACTTGTATTGCAAAAAATAAAGTAAAGAGTACAGTTAGTTTATTAACAACTTCAGGAGTTGTAACTGTCAAATTTAGAAAAGAATATTTTGCATTATTTGATAAACAGATTTCTCAAAAAGGTGCCGATGGAGTTAAGCATGTGGTTGAAAAATCATGGTTTAATCGAGGAAGTATGATTGTCGTTATGGGAATTAGATCTGAAGATAATTTCGTAGCAAAGAAATATGCAAGCTCAAGTGGTCATCAGCTATATCGAATTGAAAGTATTGATGAAAATGGAGATATTATTCTTCAAACCGAAAGAGCAAAAGGATTCGCAGAGGATGAATAATGTATAAGATAATTGCAATTATTGGCGAAGCGGGTTCTGGTAAAGATACATTGATGAATAAAGTTATATATGAGGCCGGAGCAGTGCCGGTCTCAATTTTTCATACTTTAATATCATGTACTACAAGACCGCCAAGAGATTATGAAAAAAATGGAGTTAATTATCACTTTTTAACTAATGAAGAATTTGCTGCACGAGTTTTAAAAAATGATTTTCTTGAAGTTTCAGAATTTAATAATTGGTTTTACGGCACAGCAAAATCTGAATTAGATCCAAATAAAATAAATATTGCAGTATTGAATCCAGAAGGAATAGAAAATATTCTCCTTCATGATGATATTCAATTAAAGGTATTTTATCTTGACGTAAAAGGAAAAACAAGATTAATTAGACAATTACAAAGAGAAGAGAATCCTGATATTCCAGAAATCTATAGAAGATATATGGCAGATGATGAAGATTTTAATTATTTGCCTTTTGAATATGAAACTTTAAAAAATGAAAATAATGTTGACTTTGAGAAGAGTTGGATGCGGGTTCTGGAGTTTGCGAGGAATTGGACGGCAAACGATAAATAATATATAGAAAAGACCATATATAGTATGGCCCTAAAAATATTTTAGAATATATAGTGGAGGTTTATATGTCTATTCAAATTATAAAAAGAAATGGCGATATAGTAGAATTTGATAAATAGAAAATCGTAAATGCTATTAATAATGCCTTCCTTGAAGTAGATGGAATATTATATGAAACTGATACTGCAACAGATATTGCTGATGAAGTAGAATCTATTGCTAAAGTTTTATTTAATAATCCAAAAGCAGAAATGCTTAATGTTGAACGTATTCAAGATCTCGTAGAAGATTATCTTATGAGATCTGAGCGCCGTGATGTGGCGCGCGCCTATATTAGATATAGATATAGAAAAGAAGTAGCAAGAGCAACTTCAAGTACATTCTTTGATGCTATTGGAGAAAAACTTACTGCATCTAATGTACAAAATCAAAATGCAAATGTTGATGAGAAATCATTCGGTGGCCGCATGGGTGAAGCTACTGGAGTTATGACTCGTCAATACGCGCTTGATAATTTGATTTCTCCTAAACATGCAAAGAATCATTTAAATAATAGAATTTATATTCATGATCTTGATGCATATGCAGTTGGTATGCATAACTGTTTGAGTATTCCATTTGACGATCTTCTTGCTAATGGATTTAAGACAAGACAAACAGATGTGCGGCCGGCCGGTTCTGTCAATACAGCTTTTCAGCTTGTTGCGGTTATTTTCCAACTTCAAAGTTTACAGCAGTTCGGTGGCGTAAGTGCTACACATCTTGATTGGACTATGGTTCCATATGTTCGTAAATCTTTCTTTAAACATTTTAAAGATGGATTAAAATGGTGTGAAGAAGTTTCTGGAAACTGGATTATGGAATTTCTTGAGCAAGAAGATATTACTCAAATTAGCATTGAAGATGATATTTATATGAAACATAAGAAAGCCTTTAATTATGCTTGTGAGATGACTGAAAAAGAAGTGCATCAAGCAGTTGAAGGTATGTATCATAATCTTAATACTCTACAAAGTAGAAGTGGTAATCAATTACCATTTACTTCTATTAATTATGGAACTTGTACACTTGCCGAAGGAAGATTAGTTACTTCAGAACTTTTGAAAGTATCTATTGAAGGTCTTGGAAGTAAACATCTTACAAGTATCTTCCCTTGTGGTATTTTCCAATGTATGAAAGGAGTTAACCGTGTACCAGGAGACCCAAACTACGATTTATTCAGATTAGCTCTACAGTCTACCGCCAAGAGATTGTATCCGAACTACGCCAACGTGGATTGGAGCAACAATGCCGGATACGATGTGGGGGACCCCAGAACGTATTTCTCAACTATGGGGTGTAGAACGGCTAATGGATTAGACATCAATGGGCTAGGGCAGCTCAAGGATGGACGAGGTAATATATGTCCTGTCACTATCATAATGCCGACTTTAGCTATGGAAGCTATGGAAATGGCTAATGATGTATATGCTTGTGACGCTAAAGGAAATAAACTTTTAAAACTCGATGGCAAAGATCCAATTGAATGCTTTATGGAAATTTTAGATGAAGCAATTCATGATGCAAAAGATGAGCTATTGGAAAGATTTGAACACATATGTGCGCAATCTCCAAGTGCAGCTAAATTTATGTGGGAAAATAAAACAATGGCAGGATATATTCCAGAAGAAGGAATTAGAAGTGCTATGAAGCATGGTACTATTGTTATTGGACAATTAGGACTTGCCGAAACCCTTCAAATTCTTATTGGTAAAGATCATACTACTGAAGAAGGTATGGTTCTTGCTAAACGTATTGAAACGTTATTTAAGAAACGTTGTGCTGAATTTAAAGAACAATATAAATTAAACTTTGGAGTTTATTATACTCCTGCAGAAAATCTTTGTTATACAGCTATGAAGAAATTCAGATTGAAATATGGAACTATTCCAAATGTTTCAGATCATGATTTCTTTACTAATAGTATGCATGTTCCTGTATGGCATCAACTTAGTCCTTTTGATAAAATTGATATTGAAAGTCAATTAACAGGATATAGTAATGCCGGATGTATTACTTATGTAGAACTTGAAGAAAGTGTATGGAAGAATATTGATGCACTTGAAATTCTTGTTAATTATGCTATGGATAAAGATATTCCATATTTTGCAATTAATGTACCAAATGATAAATGCCTTGATTGTGGATATGAAGGAGAATTCAATGATTTCTGTCCCGAATGTGGTAGCCGCAATATTCAACAATTAAGAAGAGTTACTGGTTATCTTACTGGTAATTATACTACAGCATTTAATCTTGGTAAGCAAGATGAAGTTCATAACAGAGTAAAACATACGGGGTATATGGAACAATGATAAAAAGTATTTTAGCTGGAATAGCTATAGCAATAGGAGCTTATATAAATTTAAAAGTTGGAGGAATTGCTGGTGCAGTTTTGTTTTCTGTAGGCTTATTTCTCGTTTGTAATTTTAAATTAAATTTATATACAGGTAAAGTTGGTTACACAGGTATTATAAAAAATTTACTAATTTTGTTAGGAAACCTTATTGGGTCTTTATTCTTATATTTTTATCCAACAGAAAAAGCAGTAGAATTAATATAGAATAAATTAAATACTCCTTTATATATATCTTTCTTTAATGCTGTCATATGCGGCATCCTCATTTATGCGGCCGTTGAAGCGTTTAAACATAAGAAGGATTATATGATTTTGGTATGCGTGCCGGCTTTTATCTTGTTTGGCGCTGAACACTGCGTTGCTGATATGTGTTATGCGGCTTCGGCTCACATCTGTTCTTGGCAATTAGTTTTATTTTTAGTAATTATAATACTTGGTAATTCAATAGGCTCCTTATTATTTAGATATTTTACTAAAGGAGATATAGACTCATGCGCTATGCGGGAATGATTAAAAATGATTTTTCTGCCGCTCCTGGAGTTTGTGTTTCATTTTTTACACAAGGCTGCCCTCATCATTGTGAGGGCTGCCACAATCCAGAAACCTGGGATCCAGAAGGCGGTTATGAATTTACTAGTGATACACTTAATAATTTAATAAAGGCTCTTGAAGCTAATCATATACATAGAGATTTATGTATTATGGGTGGGGAGCCACTTTGTCCTGATAATCAATTTCTTACTTTAATGATCGTAAATGAAATTAAAGAAAAACTTCCTAAAACTAAAATTTATTTATGGACTGGATATACTCTAGATGAATTAAAAAAGAGTAGTAATGTTCAACGCATTAAACAAATTTTAAACAAATGTGAAATGATAATTGATGGACGTTTTATTGAATCAGAACGAGACATTACTCTTTATATGAGAGGATCTTCAAATCAAAATATTATTAAATGTGAAGATATTGATTGGGATGATGTTGACATTAACTAAAAAATATGTTATTATATTTATAAAGAAAGGAAATGAATATGGTAACAGTAGAAGATAAAAAGACTTTAGAAGCATTAAAAATTCATGAAGATGGTGAAGTTTTTTATGTGAAAGATGAAAATAAGATTTATGTTTGGAAAGATGAAGATAAATCTTATAAAGAAGTAGATCAAAAAATGATTTCTGAAGGTGGATTAAAAATGAACCTTTATGAAATTAATAAAAGTATTATTTCACAAATGGATCCTCTTGATGATACAAAATTAAATGATCTTAAAGAGATGATAGATAGTTTATATTTTAAAGAATATTATTTGCTTTATGGACGAGAAATAAATTATTTTACTTTATTTGTAAAGAATGGGTATGAAAGTAATGAAACTATTGGTGATGTTCTTATTTCTTGTTTAAAGAGTTTTGATAAAGTATATTCTTATGAAAAGATGAAGGATGATACTTTAGAAATTTGGGTAAATGATAAAGATGTTGTAACTGTTCTTTATCTCTTTGATTATACGAGTGGAGTAGTTTATTATGACTAAAATAGTATGTAATATAGATCCTGGTTTAGGATTATAGCATGTTTACTACTTTGAAAATGATAAACAAGTTAGTGAAGAAAGTATTGCTTTTTCTGATTTAGTAAATTATTTAGTAGCAACATGTTATTAGGATAATATTTATAATATACATTTATTTGGGAACTGGAAATATTTAGAAGGAATTGTAGAATAGATTTCTATTGAAGAATAGACTAAATATAGTACGCATAAAATTTTATTAGAGGTAAATTAAAATGGTACAACCGCCTAAAATTCAAGTAAGTATTTATATTAATCAAGATCAAACAAAAGCAAAATTTGTATATGATAATAAAGAAGAAATTTACAAAATAGAAAATATGATTAATCATATATTTTATTTATATGATAATAAAAATTATTCTGTTATATCTATTATTTATAATGACGGAAAATTTTTAATGGAAATAAATAAAGAGATTAAAAATCAAAATACACAAAATCGACCTCTTTTAATAGGTTTAACAATACCAGAAGATTCAAAGGAGTTATGGGTAGAATGAGATATTTATTAAATGTAGTAAACACTTATAGAGTTCCAACAGTAGAAGATGCATTAGCTCTTAGAGAAGAACTTCAAGAAACACCGGGATGTGAACTTGTTAATTTTCAATATACAACAAAATATATTAAAGCTAAAGGCGAAATTATTGAAGAATATCAAGTTGTAAAAGCTAAACTTCAATTTAATGAAGAAAAAGAACCTGAACAAGAAGTTATTCCAAATTATGAGGTGAGTTTCTAATGAGTAATCATGCATTTTTTGAAAAGGTAAGTCGATTTAAAGATGTTGAAATAGAGATGCCAGCGCGCAAAACAATGTATAGTGCCGGATATGATTTTGTAGTAGCTGAAGATGTAGTAGTGCCGCCATATGAAGTTCTGAAAGATGAAATTGCATATTATATTGAGCATGATCTTCAAGAAAGTATTGACGATCCAATTGGTCTTGATACGATGGCGGCAATTACTAAAAAGCTTCAGACTAAACCTACACTCGTTTCTACTGGAATGAAATGTTTTTTGCCGAATGATGAATATTTGGAATTGAGCGTAAGAAGTTCTTGCCCTCTTAAAAATTGGTTAATTTTGGCAAATAGTGTAGGAATTATTGATGCCGATTATTATAATAATCCAGATAATGAAGGAGAAATTTTCTTTCAAGTGATTAATTTGTCACCAGTGCCGATTTATTTAAAACGTGGTGATAGAATTGGACAAGGAATTATCAAACATTATGATAGAACTGGTGATGATAAAGTAACCAGTATTCGTAGTGGTGGTATGGGTTCTACTGGTGCATAAACTTCTTGCTTTAGATCAGGCATCAAGAACTACAGGTTGGGCATATTTTGAAGATGATTAGTTAAAAGAACATGGAAAATTTACAGCAGATTAGGCTGACATTGGAGAAAGACTTTTTTATATCAAAAACAAAGTAAATAATTTGATTTCTAAATATGAAATTGATGAAGTGGTTTTTGAAGATATTCAATTCCAAAAGTCAGTAAATGGTGTATCTGTGCCGGAAAATGTAAAAACATTTAAAACATTGGCTATGGTATTTGGAATTGTTTATGAATTATGTGTTGAGTTGTAGATGCCGCGTACGGCAGTACTTGCCGCAACATGGAAAAGCAAACTTGGCATCAAAGGCGTACATAGAACTGATTAGAAAAAAGATGCTCAACGATTTGTAAAAGAAATATATGGAATTAAATGTTCACAAGATGAATGCGATGCGATTTGTATTGGAACTTATATAATATAGAATGGTATTATAATTGAAGAAGATCATGATTGGTCATAAAAAAATGGAGGAATAAAATTCCTCCATTTATTTTTTTATAGTTATAGAATCCTAAAGAGCTTCTTCAATTACCTAATTAAATTTTATTCTTGAATTCTAATCTTTTGTGAAATCTGGTAAATCTTTTAATAAAAATAATTTTGCTGTTTTTAAATAACATATATCTCCCTAATTAACAAATGCTGCTGGAGAGCCATTAGGATCAACTAATTTTAATCCCATTTGTAAAGAATTTAATATCTCATTTTTATTTCCTTTATGAATTGCTGAAGGGTTATGAGCTGATATGGGTTCTCCAAAATTTTTTCCAAAACTAACCAAGTGATTTGAATTATTGGGCTCTTCCCAGTCCAAATGATAAACATTTTGGTTATAGTCTATTTGATATATAATTAAAATTTTTTTCCATTTATTTTGATCTGTATAAAATCCATAATTATCAAAATGAAGCCAATATCTTCTGCCATTTCCTGTTGTTTTCCCTTCATATACACAAATAAGATAATTATATAAAGAAGAAGATGATGGAAGAGGTATAGCTGTAAAATCATGACTAGAATATATTCTCCAATCAAAACTTAATCCTTTATTAAATACAGCATTTGTTTTTTCAATTTTAATTACATCTTTATAACCATCAATATCAACTAAACTCATATTAATACCATAATTTATTGTCGAATTACTAGAACTTCCAGTTAAGTGCCAATTCATTTCAATTTCTAAAGGGGTTGGAAATGTTATACTACTCCAAGATATTAAAGCATTAAAGTAATTAGTTGAAACTGGATTTATTAAATGTAAAGAATCTTTATAAACTATTCCTGCAATATCAATAACATTTGAATATGATTCAAATGATGATTCTATTTCAATTAATTCTTTTGTTTTAAATAAAGAAGAATACATTGAAGTTGGAGTTTCAGTTTCAATTAATTCATTCTAAACTAATAAATCTCCTTTATTAGTAAATTGATTTTTTATATTACTTCCCTAATTTTCTCTTAATTCTCCAGTAATCCAAGTAGTTCCATAATGTGCACTATCAATTAAGTCTTCATAAAAACTTTTCGGTAATATGGTATTATAAATTCTTAAATCAGAATATGCAATCCCCTAATAATGATTTATTCCTAATTGAGAATTTAATGTAAAATATACATATTGTCCTGACCAATTAAGAGAAATAGTTTCCTATTTATCAACTTCCCATTTTTTATTAGTTATATCATAACAATAAGTATGACAATTTATATTTTTATTATTATACTAATAAGTTCCTCCTACTAAATATAAAGTATTATGATAAGGATTGTGATTCATTGCACCAAGAGGATTTCCAGGACTTTTTATTGGAAAACCATTTGTAGGCGATGAAGTATCATCTAATCGAGTATACTATAAATGAGAAGAAACTTTAAAATAACTACAATATCCTTTAGTATAAGGCTAAAAAAGATAATTTCCTATGCAAAATTCAGGATATATTGTATAATGCTTATCATAAACTTCTTTTCCTAAATTAGAACTAAAGCTTACAGAGGATAGATCTTTTATATACATAAAAGCACTCCAACTAAAATTTTTACTACTAGAAGAACTAAAATAACTTCCTACACAAAAAAAAACATTATCAGTTGCAACGCCAGAACATGAAGCACCATCTCCAGAAGAATTATTATAAAATGTTGCTGTAGGAAAACTTTTAGCCGCAGGACAAAACATTTTTCCATATGGAGATCCCGGAACTGAAATAGTCTATAGGGCTGATTCAGGATATTCATACCAAGTTCTACACGAAAAATCTGAACCATTTTTTGTTCCAACAGCTTGTTGCCATTCTTTAGTTTGATCTAAAGCTCTTACCCATCCATAATTAATTGAAGAATTAAGAAGACCATCTCTAATATCAAAAAGTCCAGGTTTATTTAAAGTTAAATGATATATTAAATTATTATTATATGTTGATATCGCCATTTATTTTTTCCTCAATTTTTAAAAGTCTTTTTTCATGATTTTGCCATCCCTACCAAAGTAATGGAGTCAGCTAAGAATAATCAATAGAATAAATAACATCATCTTCATTTTTTATTTTAATTAAATCATGGTTTACTAATAAACTATTATCTTTTTTATTTACATAACTTAAAAAAGGAGTATTTGTAATATTACATTTTATTAAATTCTCTTTTAAATCTTGAGCTATTATCCCCATCTAAAGATCATATTTTTTTTCTTTAATATCTGCTATATAATTAAACTATTTTATAGGAGTATTTTTTAAAATATAGACAGTATTTTTCTCATTTAAATCTTGAATATTTGTTTTTAATCTTTTATCTGAAGTTGTATTTACTGTACATTTTCCTGTACTTAAAGAAAAATAAAATGGTCTTAATGAATTCCAAGTCCCAGAAAGAGCAGATCCTGAATTTGTTAATAAAAAATAAAAATTAGAATTATCATTTCTTAAAATAACCCCATAAGATCCATAAGCTAATCGGAATCCATTAGCATAAGTAGAAATTATTTCATTATTTCCTTTTATAATTCCTGACCCTGTAATAGAAGTGCTAACACTCAAAGAGCCTGATATCGTTGTAGATTTTAATTGTGCCAATTATTTTTCCTCCCATTTTTTAAATAAAATTATTTTTTATTCCAATTTACCTATTTTTCAATTTCTTTAGTAATATAAGTATTTAAATCTCCATAAATCTAACTAAGATATTTCTACCCTTCTTCTCCTAATATAGTTAAAATAGCATTTTTAGTTCTCTCAAAAGCCTCTTTCTAAGCTTCTGGAGTAAAAGCATTTTTATCTTTTAAACTATTTACATATGTCTAATTAGTTGCAATTACACATGTTTCAATAGTGCTACCCAGCATATCAATATATCTTTTCTTTATTTCATTTTCTTCTTTATTGATTAAATCCTATTTTTTAATATTTAACCATTCAATGAAATATTTTGTTAATATTCCTAACATGGGGATAACACAAACAGTAAAAATTTCTTGTAATAATTTTAACCAATCCATTATTTGCTCTCCTTTATAGCTATATTTCTTTAATAAAAAATTTTTTACTAAAGTTTTATTTTGAGATTTAAATGTATTCTAAAGATTTAATAGTATAAATTTTATATCATTTAATTCCAATAGCAGAATTAATCTGCTATTGGAATATCTAAAATTTTAATTCTTTTTTTTTCTCTTTAATTATACTAAAAAACTTAATCAAAGTAAAATTTAATACAATCAGTTTCTGCAACTATTCTTGCTCTATTAGTAGTCTAACCATCTGCATATAAATGAATATAAGGATTAGTAGCACTATAAAGAGCAAGTCCACCATCTCTATATAAAATAGAATATGCTGTTGAAGTGGTTGAATCTCCAACTCGAATAGGCAAAGTTGCATAAATATGTCCACTAGAAGGCACCTATAAAGTAGATCTCCATATTGGGGCTGCATTAGTTCCTGCGCCGACAAGAACATAATTCGCGCTACCCCCTGCAGTAGGTCCATAAATTGTAGTACTACTTGTATAACTATGACTATTATTTATAGAAGGTAATCCATAATAAACATCTCTTTCAGTAACAAATTTTGTACTTGAAGAAGATAAAGCACTTGCGCTGCTACTATCAGAAATAGCTTTTGAAATAAGATTTTTATTTGAATCTGTTACTACTGCATTACTTGCAGTTAATGTAGAAACATTTACTCCTCCATTAAAAGTTGCCTTTCCACTAAAAGTAGATGTTGAGCTTGCAGTAAAAGCTCCAGTAATAGTGGCTGTAGATTTTGCTGAAAAAGTTCCATTTATAGTGGAATTACCATTTATAGTAGAATTACCACTTATATATTCTGTTCCACTAACATATAAATTATAACTAGGTTCTGTAGTAAGATTTACACCAATTTTACTACTATTAATATAATGTCCACTTGCTGTTAAAGTAGTACTTGCTGATGCATAATATATTCTATTTGTTGTTAATGAAGTTAATCCAGTACCGCCACCAGCTACTCCTAAAGTAGATGCTAAAGCAGTGGCTTTTCCACTAAATACTCCAGAACTGTCAATTGTCCAAAGAACATTACCATTATCTTCATCAAAATAAACTAAACTATAACTATCACAAGGAGACCACATGGTAATATAATCACCATTAAATTGAATCCCTGACGATTCTTCAGATTTCTATCCAATAATAAGTCCAGATTTAGAACTATATTCTGGTGTCTATGTTGTATTAGTTGAAAATCCTGCATTTTTAATAGTATCAAAAGTAATATAATTATAATTACTTGTTGATTTAATTTTAGCATTTGCAGTAAAATCTCCATTTATTGTAGCTGTACTACTTATATATTCTGTACCACTAACATATAAGTTATAACTTGGCTCACTAGTTAAATTCACACCAATTTTAGTTGAACTTGCGTAATGTCCAGTTTCTGCAAAACTATTAGTATTTGCGGAATAATACAATCTATTTGCTGTATAAGTGATCGCAGTAGCGCGTCCATTTGCAGCAATATATACTGGTTGTGTAGTTCCACCAACCGCACTCGTTCCTGCCGCAGTAACAGCATAACCATTCCCACTATAATTAGGAATATAAAAATAATTATTATTTCCAGTTCCATTAACTGCAATCTATGTATAATTTGTACCACTACCATAAAGAGCGATCCACCCTTGTGAATTTCCTGCAGTACCACTTGCAGTTGCATTACCAATCCATAATTCCGTCCATTGAGTACCAGAATTGCTTGTACTAACATTAGAACTAACACTTAAACTATCATGATGTCTTAATGTTGCATTACCACTTGTACTTGCTCCTGGAGTTGCCTAAAATTCAAGATAATGTCTTGAACTTGGTACAACAGCTGAACTATACACTGTACTTGCGCTTGAAGCATTACCAGCAAGAGCACCATTAAATGTAACGCTATTATTTGTATCAACTCTAAATACAGCTTTAGCGGAACCTGTTCCATGTGCAGGAACCCAAATACCTCGGTCTCCAGTAGTTGAAGCAACTGAGTACATATACATACTTCCTGCCCCAGATCTAACTCCTACATCTCTCTCGGCTGCGGTATCTCCATTTGTACCTGCCCAAATATTTCCAGAAGGAATATCAAAAGAACTTCCTTCCCATTTCATTGATCCTCCACCAGTAAGAGATAATTCTTTATAGGTACTTCCATTCCAAGTTCTTAAATGAGCAGTTATTGCTGAAGTTCCCTAATTACTTGACGGATAAAAATGAATATATGTATTTGCTGAATCGCCATATTTATAAGTATAATAATGACTTGGGAAATGTATAGATCTATTACTTTCTATTGCCGCACTAATTGCATTAGTTCCACTATAGAAAGCTAATGTATTAGTAGTGCCAGAATTAACTGTTGCACTTAATCCATATGCGGTTGCCGCAGGAGCGCCTTGATTCCACCAAATAGGCTAAACTGTAGATCCATATGTATCTTTGTCTCCAATATATAATTTAGCCCAACGATTACCAGAAGCACCAAGATTTTGAGCATTATCATTTGCAGCTTCAGCTTTAACTGGAATTACATGACCACCAGTTGTCACTTGGAAACCAATACGATTAGCTACAGCATTTGCATTAGCTTCAACATTAATAACTCCATCTGAAGTAATCCACATAGTTTCACTAGTATTATTTTTTACAACAGAACTATATAAACCATCTGGAGATTCTCCTGCCCCAATAATCATGTTACTATGAGAAGCAATTACCATATTAGCACCATATGCGGCGTTATCATGATCATTATGTACATGGATATGAGCTGTATATCTACTGCTTGTTTGATCTGTATCATATGTTTCAAAATCAATGCCAGCAGGTAAATCTTGATCTTTGGTTCCTTCTCTATATAATTTTAATATATTATTATATCTGCCATCTCGATTTCCTAATGGATTGGCAACTGTAGCTACTGTAGTAGTTAATGAACTTGTTGAAGAAATATTTAACTACCATTCATAACCCCAATTAGTATCTGCTGAATTATGACCTATAATTATATCTGTAATAACAATTTTTGGATAATACCATTTAGTATCTGTTTCTCCTATAGTTACTACATTTACAAGTCCATTATTTCCCCATCTGACTGTTAAATTTGCATTTGGTCCATAACCTTCACTATAACTTTTACAATCATTTGCATACCAACCAGTTGATCCATATGCGTATCCATGAATAGTATAAATAGCATCAGTATCATAAGCAGATCCATTATTATAAGTATACACATGAACTTTAAAGCTCATCATTGTATTTTTATTATTACCTAGCATTGGCAATAAAATATTTAATTGACCAGTAATAGGATTTCCACCATTATTATAATAACCTCCTGTTGGGAAAGCTATATAATTAGATTCTGCCGCAAGACCTTTAAAAGTAGCAATACCACGAGAGCTTAAAGATCCTGCCATGCCGGTTGCCGAATTTGTATTATATTGTTTCCAAATCCAACCACGTTGGCTTGCTATATTCATAGTAAAATATGTTGCCCAATCTCCTTGAACATCACCAAATTTACCAAGATTACTAGTCTGTGCAAAAGCAATACCATATTCAGGTGTTGCTGTTTTATGTCCACCGTATAATGATAAACCTAATCCAGTACCATTAGTCTGAGCAATACCAATACCATTAGCAGAAGAAGTACCCGCTGTAATACCGCCCTAAAAAGTTTTTAAGCCAGCCATTGTTTGCGCTCCAGTAGTAACAATACCTGAAGCACTTGCTGATGCACTTGGAATTGCTGCGCTTGTTTTGGTTACACCAGCAAAACTAATATTGGCTTTTGGCCCTTCCGTTGTGCCGGCCGTCCATGCTGCCCAACTAGTATTATTTGTATCAGCTATTGTATAACTACTTGCCCCAATTTGGTGTTTAATGCCCAAACTATCTGGAGCTTGTAACCAAAGTTGGTCTGTCGCATCATTACCAACACCTATTACAAATCGACCTAATTCGCCAGATGTTGCAAGTGTAGGTGCTGTGCCTTCTGCTGTAGCTGTTACTCCTCGCGGATTATATTGAATAAATGCTCTATCAGATCCACTATTAATATTACTACCAATACCAAGATCTGACATAAATAAAATACCACTTAGACCGTTAGTGCTATTACCATGTAAAACAATACTATTATCGTCTGCATGATAACCACCACCACTATAAGCATAACCGGCGGCAGATCCAGACATCATTGAACGTCCAAAAATATGAATTGCATCACCAGGATTTGGACTCCAATCACTATGCATTTTACCTTTTTCCATTTTCGGCAATGCATAATATACTGTTACTCCTGGATGTTCATCTCTCATAACTCTAGCAATAATAATATTTGCTTTATTACTAATTGAACTATTTGTTTTCCAAGTAATCCAATAACGTTTCCAAGAGGTACTTAATGTAGATATAATTTGCCCATCAGCGGCTGAGGTTATATGACCATCAGAATTATATCCTTCTTTAGTAATACTACTATAAAAATAACTATGTATTTTAACTCCATTTGTTGAAGCTTTTGCCCAGAATGATAAAGTATAATATGTATTTGGTTCTGGAGTAAAAATACTATTTCTTGATAAGTCCATATAAGAGGTTGATGAGCCTGAAGCTGGAGAAGCTCCATATCGAACCGCACACCAAGGGAATGGTGCATCAGCTTGCCAAGCCTTACTTCCACTCCAGTTATCAAGATATTGAGTTTCTGGAAGAATATTCATTCCACCAATTTCAATTTCTTCCATCATATTGTGGCTATCAAGAATTGTACGCCAAGGTCCCCAAGCACTTACACCACTTCTATGATACAAATTACCATCATAATTTTCAGCAGTTTGAGAAGTATTATCACTATTAAAACTTATTTGATGAGAAGCATAACTACCAGCAGTCCAGCCAGTAAGATGCATAATACTTGACCAAGTAGTAGATCTACCAGTTGCAGCCTCACCGCTTTTAAAATAAAATTGAAGATTATTTGCTCCAAAAGTAGAAGGAATCACATCAACATTTCTTAAATCATGAATATAAAGACCTTTATTTTCCGGGGCTGATGATTGAGTACTAGTACCCATTTTTAAAAGTCCTTCTGTAAGAACAGTACCTCTTAAATGAGAACCGCCCATTACAGATAATTCATAACTATTTTCTGGTGCCGAATTAATACCTAATCTAGGATGGATACTAAAACCCTATGGTTGAGTTGAAGTTGAATGCCAATAACCTTGAAGTCTAGTAGTTGCACCAGTAGAATTTCCATGACTAATATAAAAATTAGAATATGTTAATGATCCTCCTGCTGTCGTAGCATCTGCAGGATTAGATAAAGTTCCAATCCACCAAACTCCATTTCCAGTTCCAGTTTTACTACTTTGAACTCCTCCAAGAGTAACATTAGCGTATCCTGTTGCACTTCTATTAATTCTTAAACCTTCATTATAACTATTGTTATTATTATAAGAAGGCTCAATAAGCAAATGTCCATTTACTGTTAATAAATTATTTGCGCTTGCTGCAGCTGTATCGCCAAATTTAAAACCAGAACTGCTTAAATTGACATATTTACCGCCATCACCGATCTAAAAAGTTCCATCTGTTCTTAAAACACCAGTATTTTGATAAATACCTTTAGATCCGTATGAACGAATCCAATTCGCGTCAGTCATATACCAACCGCCGCCATATGATTCATTATACCAACCAGTTGAGCCAACTGTTCTAATCCATGAATTGATTATAGCAGTTGCGGCACTAAAATCATAAGCATTATTTATATATCCTCCGACTCTTACTTTTGGAGCAATGAATTGAGTACCAGCCTAATTACCAACAAGGGTTAGGCTATCTGGAGGAGCTACACTATCATAATCTGTATATATAAGTTGTGCACTTTGGCTTCCATTAACATTTTTAAAAGTAATACGAGGATTAGCAGAATCATATGCATTACTATTACTTGTCTATCTCTATAGAATTAATTCCTATAGAGTCTGACTATCCCCATATATACTTTGTACATATAAATTTTTCCATCTTAAATCAGATGTTCCTAAGCTATAAGTATTTGTTGTTATTGGAATTGTATCATTTGTAATTCGAAATGCTTCAAAATTATTACTAACAACATCTCCAATAAAACGAGAAGGACCCATAACTATTAAATCTTTTAATTGAGCCATTTAATCGTTATCCTCCTTTTTCTCAATATTCATAAAAACTTTGACAGCCAATGTCTAAATTTCTTTTCGCATTAGCTAAATTTAAATTTTCTTCTATCACTTGCCCAGGTTTAATTTGTCCCTATTTATTTATTGAAACTTTAGGTTTTAAAGTGATATCATACATTCGTAAATTATTTATATATAAATCAGTACCTAATGTTCCAGTACTGGTATAATTAAAACCAAATTTAAAATCTCGATAAGAAGGATATATATTTCCTTGAATAAAATTACTATAAGCAGAAGTACAAGTTTTATATACATCATCATTTATAGTCCATTGATAAAAAAAATATCTCCAATTATCAGATTCAAAATTAGCAGTTGGAGCGTTGTGAATAACATTTGAAGGAGATGGCATTAATCCGCCTCCACCCCAACCACAATTGTTACTCCAACTTGCTTCTACTGCATTACTTGTTTGCCCTTTTACATTAAAACCAATAATATAAGTATGACCTTTTATAAAAGAAGGAGTCATAAATCTTAATACAAGACCTCCCCACATTGTATTCCCATTATTTGCAGTAGTTAAATTAGGTGGTCGATAAATCCTATATCCGTCATCTGTTAAAGTTACCTAACAATTTGCCTATGTATAAGAAGCTAAGTTACCTTGAAATTTTTTTAATAAGATTCCTTCCTAAGCAGTAAAAATCATATTCTCCATTATTCTATTAACTCCCTTCCATACATATTTCCATTTTTATCTACTGTTGTAGATATATTATATAACTCTTTTACTTGTTTATCTGTTAAAGCAGTTACATAAGCTCTTACATCACATATTTCTCCAAAAAAAGGATTTCCATTTGAAGAATTTCTTGCTCCTACCCAAAAACCAGTAGCTGCGCTCCAATAATCATTAGAAGTTGGAGTTAACTATACTCCATTGCAATAAATATTTCTTTCTCCAGAATCTCCAGTTTTTACTACTACAAAATGATTCCAATCATTTTCTTTATATGAATCTCCTAAAATACATTTACTTCCAGTTCCTCTTGTTGTACCAAAAACTCCTATAATAGTTCCATTATAAAAACTAATAGTCAAAGCTGAAGCAGAATCAGATACCATCTATTGAGATGTTGATTTATTTTTAGAAGTTCGTGCCCAACAAGATAGAGTTTTTATTTCAGGACCTAAAGTAGTTCTTTCTATTCTAGTAGCACCATCAAAAGAAGTACTTATACTATATTTTGCAGTATCTGAGTTAAGAGATAAAGCTCCATTTACAATACCATTATTTCCATATCCAGAAGAATCATAAATAATATTAGAATGCATTCTTTCTCCATATCCAGTAGCATGATCATTTACTTCTAATTGAATATTTGCATAAAGAAAATAATAATTAGAATTTGAAGTATAACGAGGTCCATTTATACAATATCCCCATTGAGCATCTTCTGAAGTTGTACCCTAAAAAGTAACTTCCACATGATTCCACTCTCCTGGCTATACTAAAATACTATTACTGGAATTAGTATAAACACCGCTTTTAATGCCTTGACTATTTGTTGTTTTCCATGTTGCTGTTCCACTTCCATTTCCTAATTTATATATATTTAACCATGTTGTAGTAGGAACTGTTGTGTAATAATCAAAGCTTAAAGTTTTATAAGCTGGTGATTTTGTTCCATTAGAAGTAAATAAATTAGAAAAATAAGCATAAGGCTATGATGTTTGATCATCTGTTAAAGTATATACTTTTGTACAATATTTCCCCTAAAAATATCCATTTACTTTTCCAAGATTTGAAGTTTCATTATAACCATATTTAGAGATAGGAGAATTATAAGCAGTATTAGTAATTTCACTAGTTAAAAATGATGATGATTCAACATAAGGATCATCTAACTTATAATGAAGAATTAATCCTTTTGAGATTTCTTCGACTTCTTTTACAGAAAGACAATGATCATATATTCTAAGATCCTGAATTCCGCCTCTAGTTGTTGATTCTCCTATCCATCCAACTCCAGTTAAAGATCCTCCTCCTAAATTAGAAGTATGTATCTATTTTAATATTCCATCATAATAAGAACAAATTTTATCTGGAGATATAGTCACACAAATATGATGCCATTTATTTTGCTCTGTTGCAGTATTATATGTATAAGATCCATTTATAATAGCATTTGTTGCATTATCATGCCAATGAATTCCACCATAAGCTGTATTACCATAGCCCGTTTCAAAACGAAAATATCCAATAGTACCAGAAGTGCTTTTATCTGTTAAACTAAAAACATCCATCCAATTTGCTGTAGAATCTGAATTTGGTTCTATCATTCCCCAAAAACAAACTGAAAAATATTTTATTCCATTTAATTCAGGACAAGTAAAAGAAATTCTTGAAGAAAGATTTAAAGCAGAACCTCCAATTTTACCAGAAGTTTTCCATGTTGGAGTCCCTGTCATATTAATTTTACTTAATCCCTAATTATTTAAATCCCCTTTAAGGGGTAACCAAACTTGTAAAGCCATTCTTAGTTACCCCCTTTATTATACAAAAACAAAATTAAGAGTGTCAAGCGTCTCATCATACTGGAGAGAAACACCCTCATCTGTTTTATTATTATCTATTCGTATCGTTTTTGCTGATAAATTCTTTGCTACTGAAATACCACCTGATGTTACTATAGAAG
>Ga0326512_10001019_pt1 | contig 22753 bp, 10 predicted proteins | sample 1_2617_0518_D_FD_203652 | JGI IMG/M metagenome (GOLD analysis project Ga0326512, IMG submission 203652) | Bovine rumen microbial communities from UC Davis, California, United States - 1_2617_0518 | ecosystem: Host-associated > Mammals > Digestive system > Stomach > Rumen | place: USA...
CACAACGATTCATGCACGTGCTGTCTGGCATGCTACCACCACTGTCCGCGCCATGCCATCAACTACGGCTCCATCACCCGCCAACGCGGTCAATACTACTTCGGGCATCGTAAGTAGACACCCATCGTCAACCACAAAACATGTTTAAGGCCATCCCTAATCGGAGATGGCCTTAAGCAATTTCATCAGACTTGCTGTATCTACCCATGTGAAGTCGCTCATCGAAATGATGGTCTTGTACATGCGTTTCTTCTCTTTATCCTTCAACCTGCGCGAAATCTCACGCTCATGAACCTTGATAATCTCACCGTTGTACAGATAGTAGAAATGACGAATCAAGGGCAACTGCACACCATCTTGGGGCGAGAGGTCGATGGTTGCATAGCTAATCTGATCGCCAAGCGAAAGATTTGAAATGTTTACATTATTACGCAACATGGCCTTATAGGCATCCAGGTCTATCAACGTAGCGCAATACAACTTATTGGCTCCCACCGTGTCCACCAGTTCAGCCAGCATCTTGTCGATCTTCAGGTAGTGCTTGCTGCCAAACTCAACGCTGACAATCGGGTCCATATTGGCTTCCATCGTGGCAGAGCCTTGCTTATAAAGTAATGCAGCATTCTTCAGAAAGATGTTGCCGAACGATGTTTTCACTGTCTTACCATTGGCCATGTGAATCACGGCTGGCTTGAACTCCTTGTAGACGGTCAGATCCTTCGTGTTGTCCTGAGCGAAACAGACATTGGCTCCTAACAACATGAGGGAAAGAAAAAAGGCAAAATACTTTTTCATATCTTCATGAAATAAAAAAAACTCACCGACGTATCGATGAGCATTGTTACTTTTGCGGTGCGTACGAGATTCGAACTCGTGACCTCCTGCGTGACAGGCAGGCATTCTAACCTACTGAACTAACGCACCAGTCCATGTTTTGCTTATCGAAATTGAGCGGTGCGTACGAGATTCGAACTCGTGACCTCCTGCGTGACAGGCAGGCATTCTAACCTACTGAACTAACGCACCAGTCGTTGTATTTTCGATTGCGGGTGCAAAGGTATAAACTTTTTTGAAATATCCGAAACTTCCCGCAGAAAATTATTTATCAAATAACATTCTTTAACTAATCATTCTGTTTTCCCTTGTCTTTCGGCCTGTGTCCCCACTGTTTCAGCATGGTTCGGTGAAAGCTATCCTCAGCTTTCAGCACATCGTAGACCTTCGAAGCCGGCAATATATCAAAGAACTTATTGTGATAGTTTTGCAACAGTCGCTTCTGCTCTACTTCGATATTATCGCGCTCCTGTATAGCCTTCATACATCCCGCCTCGTCGGCAGGCTTCACTTTGCCGAGATTACGCTGTCTTACAAAAATCATGCGTTGCTTTTGGCGCATTTCCTTATACACGGGGAAGAATTTGGCAACCTCTTCCTGCGTCAGTCCCACCTGCTGTATGATGTACTGCTGCAAGTCGGTTTCGAACTTCTCAGGCGAGAACTGCCTTTTCTGCTCTTGTGCACCGGCGGTCAACAAACAAAAGCATGCTATTAAGAGTGAAAGATAGAATTTTCTTACCATAGTCAATAATCATTTGTCAGACATGCATAGATGTCGCTATTGTCGGCCATCATATAGTCGGCCACTTCGTCTATAGACGCATCTTTATAAGAGTATTGTGTTGCCACTTGCTGCCCCTCCTTCTCGTCGGAGTCGGCAAAATAGACCGCAAAGCTGAGCACTGCCACCAACAGACAGGCTGCCACATAGAGCACAGGACGCAGACGAGCATAGAGCGACGGCGTGAGCGGCACTACTTTCCGGCTATCCGTCTGTCCAGCCCCATCCAGCTCCTTTTGCTCAGGCAGCTTCGCCATAATCTCACCCACAAGGTTGTCAAAATAGCCCTCGGGTACCTGGAAAGGCTCCTTTCGACTCATGCGGCTTCTTACATATTTCTCTACGCTATCCATAATTATCTTTTCTTTAATTGACGCGCATATATATTGAAAGTTTAATCACGGGACCGAAAAAATTCACTTATTTTCTTCACGGCTATATGATAGGATGCTTTCAGCGCCCCTTCCGACGTGCCAGTGATGCGACTGATCTCGCTGTATTTCATCTCGTCGTAATAGCGCAGCATGAACACAGTGCGCTGCACTTCGGGCAACTGTGCTATCACCTCACGCAACTGTGCCTCGGTTGCATCGCCATCGAAATAGTCATCGGCCATGAGCTGTTGGGCAACACCTAAGTCGGCAAAATCGGCATCCACAGTAGGCTTGACCTTCTGTTTCCTGATAAAGTCGAGACTCTCATTGACGGCAATGCGCGACAGCCACGTCAGCAACTTGGCATCGCCATGAAAGGATTCCAGTCCATTCCATGCTTTCAGAAAGGTGTTCTGCAGAATGTCGTTGGTATCCTCATGCGTCATGACGATACGACGAATCTGCCAGTAAAGTTGCTCACTAAACTGGCGTACCATCAACTCAAATCCTTTGCGCTGGGTTTTGGTGTCGGCAAGAAGAAGCTTCAGCTGCTGATCGCTTACGATTGCCATAGGAAGAAACAGAAAAAGGGCTCTACTCAAGAGCCCGTTGCCACAATATGCTCGTCAAACAAACTCAGCGAATGGTTACTTTTCTTACGACCTTGCCCACTTTCAGGATGTAGCATCCTTTCGGTATGTTCAGGTCTATACGCTGTGCAGGCCCCTCCACTTTGTAGTTGGCCACCTGACGCCCCGTCAGCGAAATGACTTCGAGCACCATTCCACTGGCTCCCGTGACGTTCACAACATTACCTTCAACTGATATAGTGATTGTCTTCTCCTGTTCCACTTGCTCAGCAATGCCCATCTCCATCGACATGACCATAGGAGAGGCAGCTTGCACCGAAACAGCGAGCATCATGCTAAATAATCCAGAGAATATAAGTAGTCTTTTGCGCATAAGCTATTATATTTTCTGCAAAAATAAAGAATAAATTCGAGAAAGCCAAACAATTTGCAAAGAAAATGCTGGCAATGGTGTCATTTTTCCATTGCCAGCATCATTTAAGCCCGTTTCTTGGCTATCTATGCACAGTTATTTCACTGGCTTAATAGCAAATGTGAAGTCGTAGTCCTGATAGGGCATGCGGTACTCCTTGCGCGGCCAGGCACCCCACGAGTTGACACAGGCCAGGCCAATCTGGCGCTTCTGCACGTGCACGCTGGTCTTGCCCGACGGAATCAGATCGCCCGAGTGGCGACCCCAGGCCTTGTTTTTCGAGGGACCATCGTCGAGCTGTGCCGTGGTGTAAGGCAGTGCAGAGGCTTCCATGGGAGCGTTCGAGTAGAAGCACAGTCCCCTACCCTCGCTGTTCAGCACCTGGAACCAACGGATGTCGGTATGGTTGCCCGACTCCTGCGGACGAATGTAGTCGAAGTACTCCTTTGCCACCTCATTCTCATAGAGACCGATGAACTCAGAGTGGTTGCGGTCAATGTAGTTTTCCGCTGGGCCGCGTCCGTAGTACTTCACGCGGTCGAATGCCTTTGGCATCTCGATGTCCATGCCGAAGCGGAACAGTTCGGCCACTTTGGCTTCCTTGTCGGCAGTCATCTGCTGTCGCACGATGATCTCGCCCTCGGGGGTGAGCGTATAAGTCATCGTGAGCTGTGCCTTCTGGTGAGGCATTTCGATGTGGGCAACAACACTATTGTCACTCACTGAGCAGTCTTTCACCTTGAGCCACAAATCATGCCACACGCGGAAGTTGTTCTGCAGATTGGCACCGTAGTCGTTGTCGGTGGGAGCACGCCAGAACTCTGGCTTGACCGACTCGCGGAATGAGAGCATCTCCTGGCCGTCGACGGTAATATAATCGATCAAGCCCGTATGCTTGCCCACATAGAGCTCAGTGCCAGCGGCAGAGAGCTTCACGTAGCTGTTGGTCTCTTCCTTCTCAACCTGTGCAGTCTCAGTCTTCAGCTCTGGGAACTGATAGGGCTGCACAATGAATTGTTCCTTGGCCAGCACCTGATTCTTCTCGATGAGCGGCTGTGCCTGCTTAGCACGGAAGTAGAAGTTGGCCACCAGCTCGCGATTGGGATACTTCGCCGTGTAATCGGCAATGGCCTGCTTGAGCGAAGCCGACTCGATGACCTTGCGGCTCTGAGGGGCAATGCCCTTGAAGTCATTAAACTCCTTCACTACATAGGCATTGCTGGTCTCTCCGCCGGGGAGCAGGATGCACACCATAGCGAGGTCGTCGAGCGTCTTGAAGAAGTTCTCGTTATAGACTTCCACCTTTCCGTTCTTCAGGTCTACATCTTTCACCCACACGTTCTGATAGTAGTAACCCACCTCATAGGCATGGGGGTTCAGCCTACGGTCGGGAGCAATGATGCCATTGCAGTTGAAGTTGTAGTCGGAGGCGGGATATTTGCCATAGTCGCCACCGTATGTGAAGATTTCGCGGCCTGTGATGGGGCTCTTGTCGCGCATGCCCTGGTCAACGAAGTCCCAGATGTAGCCTCCCTGGTACTTAGGATACTTGCGAATCAGGTCCCAGTACTCCTTGAAGCCGCCCATCGAGTTACCCATAGCATGGGCATACTCGCACTGAATGAGCGGACGGGGATTGCTGCCCTGACTGTATTTCTCACAGCCGTTATAGTCGTAGTACATGGGGCAGAAGATGTCGGTCTTGCCGTCCTGACGGGCCTGCTCATACTGGCAGGGACGTGTTGCGTCGGTGGCCTTCACCCAGTCGTATGCCTTCTCAAAGTTGGGACCGTAGCCGGCCTCATTGCCCAGCGACCACACGATGATGGAGGGGTGGTTCTTCAGCGTGAGCACGTTGCCCTGGTTGCGCTCCAGGTGCATCTTTTCAAATTCCGGGTTCTTGGCCAGTGTCTTGTCGCCATAGCCCATGCCGTGACTCTCCAGGTTGGCCTCGGCAGTGACATACAGACCGTACTCGTCGCACAGGTCATACCAACGGGGATCGTCAGGATAGTGACAGGTGCGCACAGCATTGATGTTCAGCTGCTTCATAATCCTGATGTCCTGAATCATGCGGTCCATCGACACGATGTAGCCGCCGTCGGGATCCAGCTCGTGGCGGTCGGCACCTTTTATTAATATAGGCTGACCGTTGACCAGCAACTGTGCGTTCTTGATTTCGATGTGACGGAAGCCCACACGCTGGCGCACCACTTCGAGTGTCTGTCCCTTCTGGTCTTTCAGCGTAACGAGCAGCGTATATAAATAAGGTGTCTCTGCCGTCCAAAGTTTCGGAGCATCGATTTTCGCGTTGAGCACGATGGTGTTTTTCTGTTGCTGAGCGCCAAAGAAGCCCTTGTCGGCCTGTTTGCCGTCGGCATCGAGCAACTGTGCCGATACATCGCCTTTGCCCTCTACGTCAACCTTGACCTCCAACTGTCCTTTTCCGTCAACATAGTCCTGCACCACAGCGATGTCGCGCATGTGGGTTTTGGGCGTGGCATACAGATACACCTCGCGGGCAATGCCGGTGAAGCGCCAGAAGTCCTGGTCCTCCAGATAGGAGCCGTCGCACCAGCGCATCACCTGCATGGCAATGAGGTTCTGGCCTTTCTTCAGATACTTCGTAATGTTGAACTCTGCTGCTACTTTCGAGTCCTCTGAGTAGCCCACATATTTGCCATTGACCCATACTGACAGGTTGCTGGTGGCCGAGCCTACGTGGAAGTAGACGTCCTGACCGTTCCAGTCGGCGGGCAGCTCGAACGTGCGACGGTAAGAGCCTGTGTAGTTGTTCGTCTCGCCGATGTAAGGGGGATTGCTGTCAAAGGTGGTGCACCACGAATAGCCCACGTTGCGATAAATCTTGTCGCCGTAGCCCTCAATCTCAAACAGGCCTGGTACGGGGAAGTCCACCCACTTCGAGTCGTCGAACTTCAGCGAGAAGAAGTCTTTCGGTGCCAGATTGTGATCTTTCACGAAATTAAAGCGCCACTTGCCTTCCATCGATAGGAAGCGGCCCGACTTGGTCTTGTCGTTCGCCTTGGCCTTGTCGGCATTTTCGAAGGCAAAGAAGTTGGCCCTGCGAGGCTCACGGTTCACCTGATTCACCAACGGGTCTTTCCACACGGGTTCTTGATTCTTGGCTGCCTGCGCACCAATGGCGGTCATACAGGCCACAGATAGTAATAGTTGTTTCAGCATAGTTTTATTGATTATAATCTTTTTGTTTGTATGCAAGTCAACATACTTTTTTGCAAAGTTACAACAAAATATTTCGATATAAACAAAAAAGCAGGAACAAAATCCTGCTTTTTTGAAAAATTATGTTATTTGCATAGCAATCGTAAAAATTAAGTTACATTTTTACATGTTACTTAACATTGTCTGCCCTATGCTTAACCTTTCCAGCTTAAATCAGTCTAAAATATGGTTCTTCACAGGAATGGCGTGATACCGGCATCGTGCAGGGCCAGCAGACGAAGCAGAAGTAACGGTCGTCGGTGGAGCCCAACTGGCTCTTCATCGAGTTCTTGTAAGCCACGTCGAAAGCAGTGAACAGCCTGTGAAACTCGGTCTCCATCGCCAAGAATCGCTCCAGCGTCGTCTCCACCGCCGCCGTGCGGTCGTCCATCGCCTTCATGGCAGCGTAGTAGAACGCCATTGGGAATCCTGTCATTGCCTTGTCTGTAAACTTCGTCATAATCCCTACTATTTTTAATCGTTAAACCTTCATTTAATTAGTCGAACCTTAAATTATAGTTAAATATCTGATTATCAGAGCAATAGTTCATTTTAAATTTGGCTATGTCAACAAGTTTTTGTAACTTTGTGGTGTAAAACTGGTAGATTTGAGTATGTATAAGCGTAAATCCCCCACCAAGAGCCCCTCCCTGTTCTGGGATCTGGAGAGCATGTTGGACATGCACCATGAGTTGTACATTCTTGCCAACATGATAGACTGGCAGATGTTCGAGAAGTCGTTCGCCCCCTTGTTCAGCGACGTGACCGGTCGCAGCCCCAAGCCCATCCGCATGATGGTCGGCCTGCTCATATTGAAGCACCTGCGCAATGTCTCTGACGAGCAGGTGGTTGAGCAGTTCAAGGAGAATGCCTACTATCAGTACTTCTGCGGCATGGAGAGTTTCACCACGGTTGCCCCCTGCGCTTCCAGCGAGCTGGTGCATTTCCGTCACCGCATCGGAGAATCCGGCACGGAACTGATTCTGAAGGAGAGCATCCGTGTGAACCTGGCAATTGAAGATGTCCGCCGCAGGAAGGAGGACGAGCGCGACGGCAGGGACGGGCGCGGGCGCGAGCGTGACGAGGACAAGACGGCCTTCATCGACTCCACCGTCCAGGAGAAGAACATCACGTTCCCCACAGACTCCAAACTCCTCAACAAGATTGTCGACTTCTGCCACAATGTGGCCAAGGGTGAGGGCATCCGCGTCCGCCAGAGCTATGCGCGTGAGATGAAGGAGCTGAAGCGTGTACAGCGTTTCCGCGGCAAGAGCCACAGCGCGAAGAAGGTCAGGAAGGCCGACCGCAGGATGCGCACCATCGCAGGCCGCCTTGTACGCGAGCTGCTCCGACTGCTTCCTGCGGACAGTGCCGCAAGGACGCGTCTGGACATCTGCCTGAAATTCGTGAATGGCGAGAAGGTGGACGGCCACAAGATATATTCGCTGCACGAGCCCGACGTGCTTTGCATCAGCAAGGGCAAGGAGCATAAGAAGTACGAGTTCGGCAACAAGGTATCCATCGTGCGGACCTGGGGCGGTCTGATTATCGGTGCCCTGTCGTTCCGCAACGAGTACGACGGGCATACCATCGACAGATCCAAGGAGCAGGTGGACAGAATTTACGGAAGGAACATCAGCATACTGGCAGGGGACAGGGGTTACAGGGGACAGGAGATGTCCGGCCAGACAAGGATCATGATACCCGACGTGCCGAAGGACTCGGATTCGAAACACACGAGGAAGAAGAAGCACAAGATCTTCCGCAAGCGGGCAGGCATAGAGCCGGTTATCGGACACTGCAAGACTGACCACAGACTCGGGCGCAACTTCTACAAGGGACTCTTCGGAGACTCCATTAACGTCATGCTCGCTGCCGCAGCATATAATTTCAAAAGGGTGATGAACGCTCTTTTGTGCCTGCTCGGAAGGATGCTCATAATGCTTACAGAACTCTGTCATGGGAGGGAAATTCGGATAGGGATTGCTGTCTGAAGCCTCTCAACACTAACGTTGGCTATACATCACTGTTTTTAAGGTTCGACTAATTATTATAATTCTGGCTTTCCTAATGAACTGGTCAAGAAGAAAAAAATGATGATAATTATAATAATTTCTGTCACATTTCCTTGTAGGAATTATAGTTTGACGTAAGATGTTCTGGACGAAACGAAATCGGGCAAATGGCTTAACACCATTTGCCCGATTTCGTATCGCGTTTCCTGTGATTACTTCACGACGAACTTCTTGCCCTGTACGACGTGTACACCCTTCTCCTTCGAATGGATGCGGCGTCCGTCGGTGCCGAAGTGCTTGTCGTTGTTCTCCAGCGTGGCCTTCACCATATTGACGAGCGAAGCCTCGCTCCAGATGATGGTGACATCACCGGTGGCCTGCGGCAGCAGACAGTAGGCCTTGTACTGCGGCACTACCAAGCCCCTGGCAGCGGCATAGAACTTAGCCTCGCCGTTGCGGTTCTCCAGGACGTAGACATCGTCGGCAGCCACGGTGTAGGGAGCGTATGCCGTACCCGTGAGCAGGTTGCCCGTGAGGTGGTCGGTATCGCCCGTGGCACGCTTCATGTCTACACGCCGTCCGGCATTGCCCTTCAGCACCAGACCCTGTCCGGCAGGAGCGCTGTTGACAGGACGGATGACCAGGCCCTCAGCGTCGAACTCAGAAGCGTAGTAAGCCTCCACGTCGGCATTGGTCTTGAACTCCAGCGGCACGGTAGCCGAGAAGGTGCAGATACCATCGTCGGGCAGCACCACCGTAGCACCAGGCAGCAGCACGAAGTCCTTGGTCTGCTTGCCAGCCACGGTGAACCAGAAGCTGCTGTTGGCACTCCAGATGTAGCCGTCGGCCTTGCAGCTCAGGTCGTAGGTGAGCTTCTTGTCCTCTACGTTGATCGTGTAACGTCCAAGAGCATCGGTGGTAGCAGTGTAGACGGTGGACTCGTGGGTCAACGTGACGACGGCTCCGATAATGGGCGTGTCGTCAGAAGAACTGGTAACACGACCTACGAGCGTGGCTGTGAGCTGCTCAGTGAAGACAGCCTCGATGGTGACGTCGCTCTCAACGTTCCACGTCAGCTGGGCCGACGTGCCCTTAGACGAGCCGTTCACCTTCCATCCGTCGAACTGATAGCCGTCGGCTGCCGTGGCAGTGAGGTTGAGCGTAGTGCCGTAAGTATAACGGCCCGTACCGCCACCCTCTACGCTACCAGCGTTCTCGTCGTAGCTGACAGTCACCTCGTAGTACTTAGGTGAGAAGACAGCCGTCAGGGTGGCATGGTCGGTGGGCGTATAGACGTACTCTGCATCCTTCGAGACGATGGTCTCGCCCTTCAGCCACTGTACAAACTCGTAGCCGGCAACAGGCGTGGCCGTCAGGGTGACGGGTTCGTTGTAGGCGAACATGCCCGAAGCAGGAGCGACGGTGCCACCCTCGGCGGGCTGGGCCTGCAACGTCAGGCTTACCTTGCCCTCGAAGAACTGCACCCATGTGGCCTGCTTACCCACGGCACCGCTGAAGCCCTCGGCATCGGTGATGTCGGCTGTCTGAACGGTCAGGACATAGTAGCCGTCGGCCTGTGTCAGCTCACCGAGGCCCAGCTTGAAGGACGTATCGGAAAGCTTCTCGATGCTGATTGTCGAAACATCGACCTTCTCTCCCTGACAAGTCAGAGTGAGGGCCTTGGTGGTGAAGCCGTCTTCGGCAACAGCCTTGTTGAAGTTGACGGTGAGCTCCGTCAGCGGTGCAGTCTGGAGTGTTCCAGATGCGGGAACGCCCTCGAAGCTCTCAACCTGCAGTTCCACCTCGGGTTTCTCCTCGAAGGTGAGCAGATAGGTCTCGCCCTCGATGGGCATCTCGCCCACGAAGTGCAGACGGTAGACGTAATCCCATTCCTGACCGTCAATCAGGTCGCGGTCGGTCTGCCAGATGTTGTCAACGTTGATTACAGCATTGTCACGCTGGCGCACCACGCTGATGAGGTTCTGACGACCCACGGTCGGGTCGAGCACAGAGCCGTAGTTCCAACCGGCCACCGACGGGGTGACGGTGAGCGTGTACTCGGTGTCGCTGACCTTCGTGGCCACGGCACCGGCTGACATGTAGACATCCTGCTGCGTAGCATCGGTGAAGTAGATCTGGTCGGGCAGGTCGTCAGAGTCGACCACGTCGTTCACAAGGAATGCCCTGCCTGCGGAAGAACCGCTTGGCGTGAAGCCGTGGATCAGCTCATGGATGGTCACTTGGTCGAGCAGCGAGAGGTTCTCGTTGCCATAGCTTGTGACGTGGGTGGCCTTGATGTCGTAGTCGACGAAGTGGCCGAGCAGCGTGCTCTGCAGCCACCACTGGGCGTAGGCCTGTGAGTGGGCGGGAATCGTGCCGAACTCGGTGGGGATGCTCTCACCCATAGCGAGGGTCTTCTCCTGTCCGTTGAGCTGCGAGGAGAGGAACTCGAAGTCGATGTAGATGCCCTTCTGGTTGTCGATGATCTGAGGCTGCTTGGTGACCATGCGCACGTTGGTGGCGTCGCCATAGCCCTTGTTGTTGATGATAACGGCAAACTCGCCGGGCGTCATCGGTTCCACGACATCGCCCGTGAGCGGGTCGTCGCCATAGATGTCGCGCTGCATGAAGTAGGTCAAGTCGAGCTCAGGCGACGGCTTCACAGTGAGCGTCACAGGATAGAGCTCGCGGGTCACCTGCATGCCCGTGTTCGGGTCGACATAGTTCAGCGTGCCGCCAAAAGCATAGTCCACGGGCTCCTCGGGGGCAGCGAACTTGCTGGGGATGAACAGGATGGTGGCCGTGCCGGTGCTGTCGGCACCGAGATACCAGCCGCTCTCCATGTCAAGGTCGCCCTGGAACATCTTCAGCGTCTCAGTGTGCATCTCAAATTCACGCGCCGTGGCCACCTGTCCGGTCTTCTTGTTCGTCACGTTCAGCATCAACTTCACATCGGTCATGGGTCGCTCGGGGTTACCGTTGGTCACGGTGAGCGTACCACGGAAGGCCTGGCGGGTCATGGTCATGGTCTGTTCTATCTGCAGTGAGATAGTGGCGCAGACCGAAGAATTCTCCTTCTGCACTTTTTCTACGATCGTAGCCATCTCCTTCTTGAACAGGTCGCCTACGTCCTCATAGCCATACGTCTTGGCGATAGAGTCGGCCTTCAGCATGGTGTTCAGGCAGGTATAGAGGGTGTCAACATTGATCATGTTGGCTTCCTCCGCATCTGTTCCTGCATAGAGCAGCGAGTTGTTGACGCGCTCGATGAAGCTCTCGAACTCCTCTTCGGTGATGTCCATGGGCTTGTAGACGTGCAGTGCCTGAGCACTCAGCTCGCCACCGTTAGCCACGGTCGTCTCCAGCACATCGAGCAGGTCTTGCGACTCCTCAACACTGACGACTTCACCCCATTTGGGATTGCCGTATGTCTCGTCGATATAGCGCTTCGAAGCGTTCAGGTAATCCCTGACACAAGCCGTGCGCTGTTTAAAGACATCAACCCATGACGGCACGTAGGGCTCAGCCACCGATCCAGCATAATCCTTGAAGGGACCTCCCGCCTCACGTGAGAAGAACACATGGCCACCACAGCCGTTGGCAATGTCAAGCAGACCAAGACCGCATCCGATGATACCACAAACGGGACCTGCAGCGGGGAATATACAGCTGACACCCGTGTTGATGGTGCCAAGCCACCACATGACCCAGTCGGAGGTGGTGCCCTCATACCAGTTGTTCAAGGCACCCTGAACGGCACGTCCGATACCATAGACACAGCCGACGAAGGGAGTGAACTTCATAGCGCCACAGTCCAGCAGGTCGCCAGCCAGTGTAATCTGGTGGGAGATATCCTTCAGACACTCGTTACAGCCACTGCTTGTAGAGACAGAGCCTGACGACGAGGTAGCTCCATAGCCACCGCCGCCACCGTACATGGTGGGACCTCCAAGGCCTCCGCCAGCAGCGACAATAGCCTCGTAGATGCCGCCGTCGCACACCTTATAGGTGATGGTCTTAGGATAGCTGTGCTTCTGGTAGTCGTCGCCACACTTCACTTCCCAGCCAACACCCGTTTCCAGGTGACAGCCATTACTGGACGAAGCTCTCTTGACCCTGCTTAATTCAGCATTTTCCATGCGAGTCACCTTCACGGGGATGACATAGCTCTGCTGCGGAGCCAGCGTGAAGCCAGACTTCTCAACCAGCGTTTCAAACTTGAAGTCCTCTACCCATTCAGGCACATAGTAAGAGGTGTTCTGTGCTGCAATCAGACCCTTGTTGGTCAGTATGGCATAGAAGATGATGCTCTCACCCACGCCCAGCTGCATGATTTCTATCTTGTCGGGCTGATTGAGTTCAACCACAGGTGCAGGCACGTTGGTCTCATACTGCAACGTCGTGACAATACTGTACTCATCTTCCACCTCGGTTTCCTCTACAGTCCAGCTCACGCTGATGGTCTGATAGCTGAGGCTCACCACATGGAGGATATTCACACCCGGATCGACCAGCACGTTGTTCTTATAGGAAGTGTGCTTGTCGGCGGTTACGTTCAGCTGATAGTAGCCTTCGGGCAGCGTGATGCTGAAGAGTCCGTTCTCGTCGCTGACGCCCTGTGCCACCAGTGCTCCCGTGACGGGATTACGCAGCACGATCTCGGCTCCGCTGACGTGAGGTTTCTCTTCGGTGTAGTAGGTATACTCGTCGGTCACGTCGATGGTGATGGTACCCTGCAGGTCGCTCACCGGCGTGACGCTGTAGTTGACGTACGTACCATTGCCGTTCTCGCAGTTGATGCCGATGCGACCCGTTACGGGCACGTTGAGCTGCATGTCGCTGTTAGGCATCAGGCGGAGTACCACGGTGGTCGTGTCGTTCTGGTTCAGACCAGGCATGGTCATGGGCGTGAGCGACTTCATCCAGTCGGGCAGCGCGAGGCTGATGGTGCCAGTGTTGCCCTTACCTGTATTGGTGATGTAGAAGCTGTAGTCGCGCCCGTTGTCCTTGTTCATCGTCGTGACAATGTTCTGGTTCTCTGCCACCAGGTTGCCTTGTGCCAGACGGGCATAGTAGTGAATCGTCACTTCGAGGAAAGCACCTTCGTCGCTGGTGATGCGCACCTTCAGCAACTGCCAGTCGCTACCCGGGGTAGGCTGCGAGCCGTTGAGGGCATAGGTCATGCTGATCGTCTCATCGGCAGCCGCCGTGGCAGGCAGGCTGAACTGAGCGTCGCAGCCGTCGGGCGCACCGACAATCTCAGTCTTCAATCCTGAGAGCGACAGCTTACCGGCATTCTGCAGCTTAACCACGCCGGTGTATGGTTCGCCACATGTCACCTCGCAGGTGATGTAGCTGTTCTCGGCACGCTTCAGTCCGTAGACATCGAAGCTGGCCATCTCCTCGACCGTCGGGTCGTCAGTATAGCAGGCACCCACGGCAAAGTGGCCCGACTGCAACGGATAGAGCTGCCATTCGAGCGTAAAGCGTCCATCGTCGTCGGTGGTTGCTTTCTTCACCTCACGAGCACCGTCGTTCAGCATGTAGACATCTATCTGGCTGTTGGCCGTGCCAGAGCCGTGCATCTGTCCGCTGATGACGACCTTCTCGCCCTGGCGATAGACCTGCTTGTCGGTCTTCACCGTGGCAGTGAAGGGCGACGTCACCTTCACGGTGAGCTCTTCGGAGGTGTTGTTTGTATAGATGAGTTCGCCAACCGTGCGCGAGCCATTGACCGTGGCATAGTAGACACACTCCTGTACCTTGTCGGGCAGGGTGATGGCACGGGTCAGAACCTCACTGCCGCCTACGGGGATGTCCTTCGTGGTGTAGGCGGTGGCGATGGCATTGTTCTTGTCTTTCTGATAGAACACCACCGACGTGTTGGCGGGCAGCGGATAGGCACCATCGTTGACCACGGTGACACTGAGCGTCAGGCGTGAGCTGATGACGGCCTCGGTTGCGCTGGCCTCTATCTTGGCGATACGGGCATCGGGCAGGGTCTGGTCAGTGACGAGCAGGAAGCAAGTACCCGAAGAATAGCCTTCGGCTGCTACGGTGAAGATGACGGTGTGGGAGTCGCCCGACACCTCGTTCTTCTTCGACTTCACTGCCACGTCGACCGAAGCCTTGCCAGCGGGAATGACGACCGTCTTCTCGTACTCAAGGTCGGCATCATAGTTGCTGCTCAGGTTGACGGTGAGCGACTGCGACAAATCGGTCAATGTGTTTCTGCCCACGGTGAGCACAGTCTCCTCGCCCTCCTTCACGGTGGCAGCTTGTGAACTGACCGTCAGGGCAGCACCGTCGTCGTCGAGCACGGTGAGCTTTGCCGTGACGCTGCCTGCGCTTTCGCCGGATGCTGCACAGCTACACGACGACACCCAGATACCTGCCGACAGCGTATAGACACGGTCGCCATCCTGCAGGGTGTTGTCCACGGGTCCCAGATTGAAGTAGATGGTCTCCGTGCCCTTCGGCATTTCCAACGAGCGGTTGCTGTAGTAGAGCGCGCCGTCAGAGTCGTCGCTCAACCTGATGGTAATCTTGTTGTCAATCTTGCCGGTGCGCGTCAGCACAGCGGTGACGGCAGTCACGCCAGCCGACTCGCTCACCTTGTCGGGGGTCAGCGTCAGCGTCAGCATGGGCATGTCGTTATCCTGTAGAATGACCTCAGCAGTGCCTTTGGTGAAGCGGTCGGCCGAGACGGTGAACAGGTTGGTCTGCTCCAAGTTGGGCAGCTCGTCGTCGACGGTCTTCACCGTCACCGTGACAGAACTCTCACCAGCAGGTATGACGGCCTGCTTGGGGAACTGGAAGCGCTTGTTGTCCTCGCTGACAATGCTCAGATTGATAGGATATTCAGAAACGCGCGGTGTGGTGATGGTGAGGTCGAACGACTCGCCCTCGGTGAGGACGGTCTTCGATGCCACGACCTTCAGCTCAGGAAACTCGTCGTCCTCAATGATGACAGTTTCCTCGACGGCCTCGTAGCCATCGCCCTCGACAGAGATCTTCACGATGGAGTCGGCATCGACCACATTGTTGTTCTCAAAGTTCAGATAGAACACCGTTCCCGACTGGTTGGCGGGGATGGTGACCGACGAAGGCACGGTGAGACGAGCATCCTCGGTGGCCGTAATCTTGAACGAGCGGATGTTGTTCCAGCGGCCACTACGGCTCAGCTTGGCCATCACGCGCGAGCTGTATGCCTCGTTGATGCGGAGGGGCTGCAACTCCAGCGTGAGCTTCTTGCTGACGGTGAAGTTCTTATCGCTCTTCGCCGTATTGTTGTCGCGCAGTGATGGGTGCTCACCCGTCTTCTCGTTGGGCACAACGGTCACCTGTACCTTGGTCACACCGTCGAGGCCTAACAATGCAGGCACATCTATCTCAGCCTGGCGGCTGACCGTAGCGCCTGCGGCAAGGGTTTCCTCATAATAGCAGGTGGCAATGCTCTTGGTGATGTTTCCGGCAACGGTGACAAGAGCAATCTGCTCGCTCCAGCCGTCCGCGGTGGGAGCCTGGCCGATGTTCTTCACATGCCAGTTCACATGAATCTTCCCTGATGGGTCGACCGTGGTTTCCTCAACGGTGATGTCGGCAGGCAGCAAGTCGGGACGGGGAATCTCCTCAATGGTGATCTTACCGTTCTCCTTACTGGTCAGCACATTCTGCTTCTCACGGTCGCTCAGCACGACAGTATTGTCGAGCAGGTAGACCGGCAGTACGGCACCATTGTCCAGCTCGCCCGACGTGGTCAGGCTGACGGTGAGCAGAGTGCCTTTGCGGTCGAGCACTAACGCATTCTCGTCGCTATAGATAATAAAGCGGTACTTGTGGTAAGTGCTGATGCCAGCATGGGTGCTGGAGTTGCGCCACTCAGTACCAAGCTTGCGAGTGACAACACGGTGGGAGGCCAGACGTGTCCTCGACAGCTGCACGTCCACGACGCCGTTGGTGTCGACAGCCAGCTCGTAGGGCACGGAGAGGTCGAACTGCACACCAGCTATGTCGCTGCTGTTCTCGAGCAGTATAGGCAGGACGACCGGTTTACCGGCAGGGTACTTGACCGAGTCGACACGCAGTATGTTGGCTGCGCCGGCCACGCAGCATGCTAACGTCAGCAATGCTGCTAACAGATGGAATCTTAAGTATCTCATAGTCTTCTGCATTTATTTCTTAACCTTGTATTGCTTACCATTCACGCGGATGACGTAGATGCCCTGAGGCAGCGTCTCCCACGAGCCTACGCTGCGGCCGCTGAGGTCGTAGACCTGTCCCGTATATTGCGACGGCATCGCAATAGACTCTACGGCGGTGGCATCGCCAACGATGGTCACGCCGAGATGGCGGGCCTCAGCATCGGCCAGACGAACGTCAGTGACGGTTGAGCCTGCCGGCAGGCTTGTCAGCAGCTCATGCTCGCCCGGTGCCAGGGTGGCGCCAGAGGCTGAGTAGGCCACGATGCGCACACCGCCCTCCACGTCGCGCATGGAGACGGAGAAGTTGCCACGCAGGGCCTCGCTTACACGCAACTGGCGTGACGAAGCACCGTAGACGGTGAACTGCAGGGCTGCCACTGCATCGCCGTTGGCCATGACAACACTGTTGCCGCCGACGGTGAACAGGTTATTAGCCCCAGTAGTCCCAGTAGCCCCAGTAGCCCCAGTAGTCCCAGCGAATCGGGCTTCTGCGGGCTGCTGATAGGCCAGCACATAGTCTACCGAGCCCACAATGTCGCTGACATTGATCTTGCTGTCGCTATTGGCGTCGGCACAGGTGTAGTTGAACATCTGTCCGCCGGGCTTGCGGTCGTTCAGGGCGTAGTAAACCACGCTCTGTAGGTCGGTCACGTCGACGGTCTGGTCGGCATTCACGTCGCCGTCCTCCCAGTTGAAGCGCAGCAGCACATTGTGGTAGTCCCAGTAAGGATAGGTGTTTCTGAAGATCACCACCTTGTTCTTAGGCACTGCCAGTACATAGTTGCTGTCGTCACGATAGGGCATCCAGAGTCCATCCTCGTCGGTGTTCAGCTGCCAAGACGTGCGCCAGTCGCCATTGCCCCAGTAGATATACTCCATGCTGGTGGGCTTATGGCCGAAGTCCTGCCGGTCGTGACGATAGGTGAAGACGGAGTTGAACTCAATCTCAGCGGGCACACCCGGCGTGATGTCAGTGAAGGGAGCATCCTCGGGCAGGTCGTCCACCACATCCTTCGTCTTCCAGTCGACGAACTGCATGCCGATGATGAGCTTGCGGTAGTCGGCGGTCAGCTTGTCCTTGGGGATGGGCTGCGAGATGGCGGTGAGCTGGTTGTAGCCCATGTCGAGCGCGGTCAGTTCGGGCATCTTCGAGGCCAGCGGGTAGAGGTCGCCAGTGAGGCGGTTGCCGCGCAGGTACAGTTCTGTGATGGCGGAACCGTCGCGCACCCGCATGGTGCCTACGTTACCGGTGAGCTGGTTGCCCTCCAGGTTGAGCGTCTTCAGGTACTTCAGGAGGAACAGCGAGTCGGGCAGCTGGCCTGTCAGGCCCTGATCCTTCAGGTTGATATCGGTGATGGCAAAGAGTTCATTGCCAATCTTCGTGGTAGTGACGCCGGGCCATTTGCCGGTGGCATGATGGTCGTTCTCCATGTTCCAGGTCACGCTCTTCCAGTTCTGGCCGTCGTTCTCACGATAGAGCTTGCACAGCACGGCATAGTCGAGGTCGTTGAGCACGTCGCCCATGAAGAAGCCCCGGATTTCCTTGAAGTCTTTCCAGCCGTTAGCTTCTTTGTAGACATCGACCAGATCCTCGGACACTTCAAGCACACAGTTCGTGCGATAGCCCATGTAATAGGTATTGCACTTTGGCGGTGTGCCGAAGTAGAGGCGCAGCAGCTGCAGCGAGTCGCAGTTATGGAGACAGGTAAAATCTGAATATTCGTTATAGTCCTCGTTGCGACCCATATAAACCTTCTTCAGATGCTTGCAACCTGCCAGGAAGTAGGCGCCTGGCGAGGTGGTTAAACCGTCGGGCACGCGGAAGGTTTCCAACTGAGTGTTGGAGAAGGCATAGCGCTCAATCATCGAGACACTGTCGGACACCTCGATCTCCTTCAGTCCACTCCAGTCGAAGGCGGCATAGCCAATCTCCTTCAGACCATCGGGCAGGTCGATGTACTGGAGGTTCTTACAATATTGGAATGTATAATCAGGTATGCGCGTGAGGTTCTTAGGCAGCTTCACGTTGCTGAGTGTATCGCAGCGGTAGAAGACGTAGGTGCCTAAGTTGGTGAGGCCCTCGGGCAGTTCAACAGCCGTCAGACTGCTTTCCGCAAAAGCAGCACCCTCAATCGTCGTCACACCGGCGGGGATGGTCAGTGTACTCAAAGTATTCATGCCACGGAAAGCACTGCCGCCGATGAACTTCAGGGAATCGGGCAGTTCGGTCAATGGAACTTTGGTTCCCCAGAAAGCGTCGTACTCGATGCGGGTAATCTCGTCGTTCAGCTCGATGTCAGTGAGCGACGTACAGTTCTCGAATGCCTCGTGATAGATGGTGCGGATGCCGTCGTGCATCTTCACGCTCTTCAGCTTCTCGCAGTTCTGGCAGTAGCCGTAAGGCACGTAGTCGATACCCGTGGGCAAGTTGACGCTCTCCAGACTGTCACAGCCCTGGAACGTATAGTAACCCATCTCGGTAATGCTGTTAGGCAGGGTCATCGTGGGGATGGCCGTGTCGTCAAAGGCGTAGTTGCCAACGAACGTAAGCGGCGTCTCGGGCATAATGTTGATGCTGCTCAGACGGGGGCAGTCGGCAAAGGCAGCCTCACCGATACGGGTGGTTCCCTCGGCCAGGGTGACGCTGGTCAGAGCGTCGCAGTACTGCAGGATCCAATTGGGCACCTCTTTGATGTTCTGGGGGAAGGTAAACGTCCGCAGCGAGTCGCAGTTGTAGAAAGCTGATTCGCCCAGATAGGTGATGCTCTCGGGCAGCACGGCCTGCTCTATTGTGTAGCAGTCGCGGAAGGCTTCGTAGCCGATGGTCTCCAGTCCGTCATTGAACGTGATGCTGGGCACCACGTAATTGTTCCGGAAGGCGTATGCGCCGATGGTCTTCAGACCAGCAGGCAGCACAATGGGGGTGTTGCGCTTCTGGTTGTTGTAGAAAGCATACTGGTCGATGGTCTCCACCGAGGTGGGAATGTTCACATCCTCCAGTTCATAGCACTCACTGAACGCACTATGGCCGATGAAAGTGATGCCGTCGGGCAACACGGCCTTCTTCAGCTTCTCGCAGTGCCAGAAGGTATACTCCTCCAAGCGGGTGATGCCTGCGGGCACGGTAACATCGGTGATGCCGGTGTAATAGAAGGCATAGCGGCCTATCTGGGTAACACCGTCAGGGATATCAACATGTGACAGTCGCAAGTAAGTATGGCGGTCCTGTGCGATGGCATAGTCGCCAATGGACTTGGTACCCTTGGGCAGCGAGAGGCTGGTAAGCATGGGCATGTTGTAGAACATGGCATAGCCCACCACGTCGTTCTCTGTGTTCCACGGGCCATAATAGCCCTCGATGGAAGCCACACCGCCACTGTTGACGTTCCACTGGTAGTAGCTGTCGCCACCCTCCACGATGCGGGAATCCCAGAGGTTGAGCACCGAGAGGTTGGGCATCATGCCGTGGATATAGTTGATGTCGGTGCCGTCGATGGGACCGCTGACGGTGAGGCTCAGCACGTTTCCGGGATCGCCAATGGCCTCCACCTTCTCCTGCAGCTGGCCGCCGGCAGTGGTAGTGACGGCAAACTCGTAGGGCTGACCGATGGCAATGATATGATAACCACTGGTGGGATTGCTGGTCTTATAGGTCTCCACCATATCGGGGTGTACATAGACCAGCACGGTCTCTGGCATCCAGATGCTGCTGGTGAAGGGATAGGTCACACCAGGCAGCGTTATCTTCTCCAGTTTGCTGCAATAGGCGAAGAAGTTCCAGTTATCAGGCAAGGTGGTCAGACCCGTGCCGAAGGTCACTTCTCTCAGAATGTTACAACCCCAGAACTGGTCATAGCCCACGGTCTGCACGGCATCGGGCAGCGTGATGGTCTCCAAGCTCTCCAAATGGGCGAAGCACTCGCTGGGTATCTCGGTCAGCTGCGAGGCAGGGTCAAAGGTGAATGTCTTCAGCTGTTTGTCTAAGCGGAAGCACCTGTAGCCCATCGACACCACACCGGCAGGCACATGGAAGGCAGGCAGGCTGTCGCACTCGCTGAACACGTACTCACCAAAGGCGAGGTCGCTCACGGCGGGATCGATGTTTACCTGCTTCAGTCCGTCGCTGTTATAGAAGGCGGCGTTGCCGATGTTCTTCACGCGCGCGCCTATATTGATAGTAGTGAGACTGACACGGTCGCGATAGAAGTTCTCGGGCAACGTGGCCGACAGTACAGTGATGGTCTCGATGTTGTTGGTGTAGTCGAACATCCAGCGACCGAAGGTCTCCACTGCGACAGGCACGGTAATCTCTTTGATGAGGGGGCAGTTGTTCAGCCACGAGTCGGGGAAGACGGTGAGCTGCGTGCAGGCCTCGATGTTGATGCGCTCCAAGCTATGGTTGTCGCGGAAAGCGCCAGTATACATAGTGGTCAGCTGGCTGCCGTCGGCAAAGGTGACTGTGCGCAGCGAGTCCATGCTGCGGAAAGCACTCTCACCGATGGAGGTGACACCTACTGGCAGGTTGACGGCCTCGATAATATCGCTTTCAGCAAAGGCATAGTTGCCGATGGCGAGGCCGCTCACAGCGGAGTTGAAGTTGATGGTGGTCAGCTTGTCGCTGTTGTAGAAGGCGTTATTGCCAATGGTCTTCACGCCTGCACCGATATTAACGGTGGTGAGGCCGGCGCGGTCGCGATAGAAGTTCTCAGGCACCGTGGGGGCCAGGAAGGTGATGGTCTCGATGTTGTTGGAGTAGTCGAACATCCAGCGGCCGAAGGTCTCCATCTGAGCAGGCACGGTGAGTGACTTCAGCGAGGGACAGCTGTACAGCCACGAGTCAGGCCAGGCGGTGAGCTGCGTGCAGACCTCGATGTTGATGCTCTCCAGCTTCGCATTATCGCGGAATGCACCGGCTCCCATGGTGGCAAGCTGGCTGCCGATGGAAAAGGTCACCGTGCGCAGCGAGTCGATGCTGCGGAAAGCACTTTCCCCGATGGAGGTGATGCCTGCTGGCAGACTGATCGTCTCAAGGGCTTCAGCGTTATAGAAAGCATTGTTTCCGATGGCGAGGTCGCTCACGGTGGGGTCGATGTTCAGGTTCGTCAACGCGACGTCACCATAGAAGGCACCCTTGCCGATGCTTTTCACGCCCGGGCCGATATTGACGGTAGTAAGCTTGCCCCTGTCGCGATAGAAGTCTTCGGGCACCGAGGGAGCCAGGAAAGTAATGGTCTCGATGTTGTTGGAGCCGTTGAACATCCAGCGGCCAAAGGTCTCCACCGAGGCGGGCACAGTGAGCGACTTCACCGAGGGACAGCCGTTCAACCAAGAGTCGGGGAAGGCGGTGAGCTTTGTGCAGGCCTCAATGTTGATGCTCTCCAGCGACATGTTGTTCTGGAAAGCGCAGCTACCCAGCGAGGTGAGCTGGCTGCCGGCTGCAAAGGTGATGGTACGCAGCGAGTCGATGCTGTACAGGCCCTCGTAGCCGATGGTGGTCACTGAGGCAGGCACCGTGAGCTGACGCACTTGGTCGCAGTCCTCAAGGGCATTCGCCATGATGGCCGTCAGACTGGTACAGTCGCCCAGGTTGATGTTCTCCATGCTGTAGCAGTTCAGGAAGGTGTACTCACCCAAAATCTGCAACCCAGCGTTCAGCGTAACGCTCGTCAGCTTCTGGCAACCACTGAAAGCGTCTCTCGACGTACCTTCAGGACCGCCAGTGGCTATGATGTTCTTGCCGAACACGATACTCACGACGCCACTACGGTTTCTCACGCCGCCGGCGACATATTTCACCACGTGGCTGATGCCGTTCTCATCGTTCACTGCATCGGCAATCACGATGTGGCCGGCCTTCTCAGCATCTTCAGCATAGCTCTTGATGCCAGTGAACGTGGCAGGGCCGTCGTCGGTGTCATAGCTGTAGGTCAGCACGTTACCGTTCTCATCGGCCACGTTCACATCAATGGCCAGCAGAGGCAATGGCAGCGTCAGACACAAGAACAGCAACTGCATCTTCAAAAGATGTAACAGACTTTTCTTCTTCATAACGTTATCAGATTTAGTTAAACTTATTTTCCTTGTCTTAGGATTAATAGAGCAATATTCGGTGCGAATATACAAAAAAGAAAATAAACCAACAAACAATTTGCCCATTTTTTTACTTCCCCACCCTATTAGCCCATTTTCAAACGCTGTTATTCGCATAATTCATAAGTTTATTCTGTTATTTGCAAATAACGAAATTTTTGAATAATGTTATCTCAAAATAACGAAGAATTCGCCATCGCCGTATAC
>Ga0326512_10001020_pt1 | contig 22749 bp, 37 predicted proteins | sample 1_2617_0518_D_FD_203652 | JGI IMG/M metagenome (GOLD analysis project Ga0326512, IMG submission 203652) | Bovine rumen microbial communities from UC Davis, California, United States - 1_2617_0518 | ecosystem: Host-associated > Mammals > Digestive system > Stomach > Rumen | place: USA...
ATGCATAGGGGGTGTCTTTTTCGCGAGACCCCCCTTATGTATCTAAAAACATAGGTACAGAGGTGTATGAAACCTATGTTTTCGGCTTGTGAACAAAAACTATTCTGTTTCTTTGATGTCGTAGAGCTTTTCGTAATCGATTTCTCGTCCAACTTTAGTGTAAATGTTAAGAAAATCGTGCCGAATGATTTCATCTATTGCTCGCTCTACTTCTAAATCGTTTTCTCTTTCGCTTAAAGCATCACAAGTTCGAGCAATTCTTGCAACTTTGCCACAACTGTTGTAATTGTGATCATTGTCAAACATGAACCAATGATCAAAGTCGTCAAAAGGATTGTAAGGATTGTCGAACGTTGTTAAAGCGTATTGCATTGAAACCATTTAACTCACCTTTTAAAGCTTTCATTAGCTAAAGCATACAAACAACGCTGAATGAATCAGTTTTGTAAAAGCATGAACATTAGATTACAAGTATTTAGTAACAGTAGATGTAGATACACCTAATCTTGACGCTATTTCTGCATTACTGTAACCATTATTAGCAAGTGTCTTGATCATGCTTTGTTTACTACTCGAAAGACCAGAATTGTTTTTAGGAAGCGCCCTTGAACGAAGACTGTCTGCACCGACAATAGTCACAATGTCACTTAATTTATTGTCTGTGATGGCACCTGCCTGAATAGCCTTCCACTCGTCGTCTGTTATTTCAAACCTCTCTCGCTTACCGCCTAGACGAGCACGCGCATCACTAAGCTCCTGTGCTTTTCTTTTTTTTATTTCATCTTTGGTCATATCAGGATGCGCTTCCACAATGCCCTTCATTTTTGCTGTTACGATCCTCTGTGCCTGCCTCTCATACGGGGCGTGTGCCTTAGCGGTTGCTAATTTTTCGTTAAGGGATTGAACCTCGGCCTTATATGTTACGGCGGCGGTGGGGTCATATTGCAACTTATTTGATGGAGCGATTGATTCTTTTCTTGCTTCATTTGCCAATGCTTTCAAATGGTTGGCGTATGATGCATAAGCCTCCTCCTGGGGGGTACCTGTAGAGAGGATACGGGCGTCGTCTACCAAGGACATCTGTGACGCTTTTTGCTGTCGGATCTTGGTTTTTATTTTACCAGTATCTTCGATTTTAATTTCCTTCTTATCCTTATCCTTGTAGTACCAATTTCCGTCTTTCTTCTGGTAAGCCGTGACATCTTTTTTTCTGGACGGATCTCTTATTACCTGGTATTCTTCTTCGACTTCCTTGTAAATCTTTTTACCAGTCTCAGGATCGATTCTATAGCTTCCTTTTCTTTTTGTGATGAGCCCCTCATTTTTAGCTCGTGACAATAATGTGGAAGCGCCGCCTTCTTTCCAGTTACCTTCGAGATCATAGTGTCCCTGGTATTTCTTTTTTAATTCAGCTATACCATTGTCTCTTTCGCTTTTCTTGTAGTCCAAGCTATGTTTCTCGGCATCAATTACAACCATACTATGCTTAACAGCTCTTGCTAATTCCTCATCTGTCGCACCTTTGATTGTCATATCCGTGATCAAATTAGAAATGATTCCCATTTCTGTATTTGTCCTGGTCATTTTCTTAAATTTGATGCCTTTGTCTTCATAGCCTTTCGTGCTGTATTCAACTTTAGGATCAAATCCAACAAGGTCAGCAAGCTGCGGACGATTCTGAATTTTAATTTTGCTACGAGAGCTGTTGCACGGAACTACCATTACAGTATCGCCATCGAAATCTGCTCCTGACAATCGATCTGCCACATTTTTATTAATGCCAACAGCATCTTTTGCGTTCTTTGTAATTACTCGATTACCCTCGGCATTCCTATTGTTTACCTTTACAATAGGTATCTCAAATGTTCCGCCATGAGGGAATCGAACTAACGCAACAGTTTCTCCGTCTTTGTAATTAGGTGCATATACTTCGTCGTCCTTTAATGTAGTAAGAGGAAGAATAACCTGGTATCTCTGGCCAGGAAGAGAAGTAGCTTTCAAATGCTCTGCAGCCGAATCACAAGATTCTGCAAAGTCTTGAAGTAATTTACGTCTTACAACAGGGTTATTTACAGTTCTAATTTCTTCAAGATCGGCATCTCGTTCGGCTTCTGTAAGCTTAAGCTGTCTATTTATGAGCTGCTGTGACTGTTTTCCCAAGAACTGAGAAGGTAACTTGTTACTCCAATCTTCCCAACCGCCTTCGTCTTCTCGTTTGTTGATAAGTGAGAGCTGCTTTTTACCATTTTTGTCATAGTAATAGCTTTGCCCACCACCTTTATCGGTTTCTGGATCGTCTGGATCAAATATGCCATCTTTAATTGCAGATCCGAACGGATTCTTAGGATCAGATTTAATCTTTTTAAGAACCGTGTTTTTCTTGTCGTCGCCTAGCATAGGCACATCTTTTGTTTTATTTGTGTTGAAACGGACATCAACACCATCAGGCAAATCGTCAGCATATACTGCCATGCCCTTAATATAGTGTGTGCCGTTAACCAAAATACGAACCTGTGCATAATGCGAGCCACCAAGGTCCAAATCTTCTACACCTCGTCTGATCTCGACAACGCCATCTTTCAAAGCGCCACCTTTTCCGTCGGGTGTTGCATAATTGATCATTACTCGGCTTGGATCCATACTTTTAGGATATACAAATCTTGGGCGATATGTTTCACCGTCATCGTCAGATGTGAATTCATCCTGAATAATATGAATTTTGTCGAATTTGTACATATCCGCTTTAGGTGTTCCAGGTTTACACAGGAGCTGCTGAACAGTTCTCTGATTCGGATTGCTAGCCTGCGCAAAACTGTTTACATAATATTCATATCCTTCACCGGTAAGCTTATATATGGCGGTATCCATTTTGGTTCTTGACACATTAAGACCATATTCTACACCTTTACCGACATCGACCATGCCATATTTGTCGACCTGCTCTTTAAGAAAATCAGCAGTGTTCTGAACTTCTCTCATTTTTGCGTCAGATTCGGCATTTAATAAAGATCTGATCGTAGATTCATTTTTTCCAAGACGTCTAGCAATTTCATTAACACCAAGGCCATCGTCCTGAAGGGAATGAATTTTATCGACCATAAGCGATCTTCTCTCAATATTTGCCAATTCTTTCTGCATACGGAACTCGGTTGTCGACATCCCTAAGTATTTAGAAATAGCAGTATCGCCGGTATATGTTTTTCCTTCTTCATCGGTATAAGTGAAGCCGTCCTTTTTCATACCTTCAACTCTTGCCAAGAAATCAGCGGAGTGCTGATAAGACTCTTTACCGGACCCCCACGGATATCGCCCAGATCGCCTGGGGATTCCGATATGACAAAGATACTCCTGTTTTCGCAAAAGCATCTCACTTTTTATTGCATCTGCAATATAATTGCTCATCGTTATGCCTCCGACCTGAACTTATTAATTACACGGTTAGTATGAATACTCTTGTTCATTATCGCTTCGATATCTGCCGGTTCTGGATTGTGAAATATGATTTCCGAATTCTGGTAAATACGAAGCTCTACGCCCTTCAAATCGTTTGGTCTAATATTCTGATCCAAACAGAAATATGCTGCATAGATCATAAGCTGGTCAATATGAACCGGAGACCGTCCGGTTTTAAGATCGTGAATTCTGAGATAATTATTGATGCAGGAAATAGCATCAGCGGTTCCATATGACAAATCAGAATATATGATCAATTTCTCGGTTTCCATGTTCATCGTAATTGCATCATTCACATAATTGCGAACGTTAGGAAATAGATAATCCAAATCGATTACAGCCTTTGGAATATTTGCTTCTGGATCTGTCAACAAATGATACAGCAATAACTTTTTATCATTTTTGCTGAGTCTTATCTTTTTGTTGACGCAGTGCTGTGCAAATTTGTGAGTGGATGTACCAATAGTGGTTGCAAAGCTATTGATATATCTTTTGATGATTTGATCGTCATCCATATCGTTCAGCCACGAACTTTTACTCGCTCCGAATATAGCATGCGATCCTTCAGGAATTGAATAATCCGTGAAGCTCATTGATTACCTCCTCCTTGTTCTCCGGATAAATGAATCTGGAAAATGACATTTCATTCAATCGGTTAACATAGTACTCCTGGTTTGGTTGCTTGTGTGCGGTCTGTCCTTTTTTGCATTCGAGAACAGCCCATTTGTTTTTGTACAGAACTAAAAGGTCCGGAAGGCCCTGAATATAATTAGGGTCAAGCTTTACGACAAGGCAGCCTTTAAAAATCTTGTGCAAATCTTTGATAAGCTGCGCTTGAAATTGATTCTCTAATTTACTCATGGTTCTTCCTTTCCTTTTGTGCAAAAACAAAAGAGAGAGTAAATGGTTAAAAATGGCCATTTATTCTCTCTCTCTTCATTACATACCTTGTAAATGACGCGTAGACTAAAAACGACAATAAAAAAATAAAGACAATGTAAAAAACGCGCTTGCCATTTTTCACTCCTCCTCGTGAGCCGATCTAACAATATTTTCAAGAATATTGTACAACCTTGATCAGCTCTTGTAAAGAGGTGCTAAAAACGGCTTGGCCCACTTGGACCACTTTTTTTCGTACTTTATTATATTTTTTAATTTTTTCTTCACATGAAATAAGAAAAAAAAGTGGGAAAGTGGGCCAAAAGCCCGCAAACCCGCATAAACACTGGGTTTTCTGTGGACCACTTTTGTTTTAAAAAGTGGGCCAAAAGTGGTCCAAAGTGGTCCAAATGTTACAAAATTGTTAAATTTATTAAATTTTTATTAACAAATCGCAACCTCTTGGACCAGTTTTGGACCACTTTGCCCACTTTTTGGACCACTAATTTTTACACAAAAATGGTCCAAAAATAGTCAATACAACGACTTCATATGCGTACTTTTTTAGCAACTCGCTATCAATAACACATAAGTTCCTTTTGCGACAGTATTCTTTTACTGCCTCTTCTGTTATTTCTGGCTGTGCGGACGGCAATTCTCCCGTTATTACCTCGCTTGGGATTGTGCCAAAATAACCGCCATTATTACGGATGATAACCGTATCTTTGCGGATTTCGTCAATGTGTCCGCGAACGAATACTCTGTCACCTATTTTGAAGTTCATTCTTCCCACCTTTCTGCCCGGCTACAAAAATCATTATCATCAACGTCCTCAAATCCGAACCACGTACACATTTTTACGGGCATCCCAAATGCTCTATTATCTGCGAATTGGTAATGATTGCAGTCCTTACACCTCACTATTTCTGGCTGTGCGGACGGCAACTGCTTCAAAACGTCTATAGCGTGATTTGCATCAATCCCACCATCTGGAGTAAGCTCACAGCAATTAAACTCATCAATCGCCTGCTGTCTACTGATAGCGTCACCATCCTCAAGTCGAGATAGAATCTTAATCACATCCGACAACGCACGATAGTACGGTTCTTCGTCTTCGTCAAAGCAGTTATACTCACTGCGAATTTCTGACAGTTTGCTGATTAAATCATCTGGCTGCGCGGACGGCAATGATTTGACTAAATCCAGTTCTGCGCCGCAATTCCTGCAGTATGTCCGCCTCAACATCAACAGCTCCCTCAACGGATAAGAGAACCCGCACCTCAAACACGTCACAAGCTCGTCCATATTATCACCTCATATCTTTTCCAAAAAATTCTTCTCGTTAAAATTCTTTTTCAGCCGCAAAGCTCTGGCTATCGCAAGGTCGATCCCGGACCTTGATTTTATATGGTAGTAATATAAATCCTTGTACGGGGTGTTCAATCTATCGATTCTTCCGCATGCCTGTTGAAGTGCTTTGTAAGAATAATTCTGAGAGTAGAATATAGTTGTGTCTGTCGCAATGCAATTCCAACCTTCAGCGCCCGCAGTATATTGTACAAGATATACCCATCGGTCACCACCAGGAATCGGCTCATGCTTGTGCCCATTCCACTCTCCGTAAACCGCACCAATATTCTCACAAATCTCCCGCAAAATATCAAGCTCGTAATCGTAGTTGTAGAACACAATAGCCTTACTATGGTCCTCTAGCAAGCCTGTAACAGCCGCTGCTCTCTCTGGATCAGAGTTGACTATTTTCCTCAACACATAACAAAATTCGCCAGAGTTCTTGATCGGCGCATCTTCAAATATATTCCATCGAGTCTTGTAAATCGACTTGTATTTAGTAACGTCGAACCCAACGAAAATATCTTCATGATGTGAAATCGTTTTTCGTTTGAAGTCCATATCAACCAGGATCTGTCTTCGAAAACGCTCAAGTCTTGCTGTCTCCAAATATCGATCAATCACCTGGTAATTCCGAAATGACTTCCAAACCACATGCCTCCTACAAAAATCTGTACGGTTCTTATAGAAACCATTCGCAACAAATACAGGAATATAATCCGACCAAGTGTCGCCGGGCGTAGCCGATAGTAAAATCCATTTGTTGTTTTTAGCAATCTTCAAAAATGATTTTACCCACGTCCCGTTTCCGACGACACGCTGCTCATCAAATATAAAGAATGCGTCCGCAACATCGACATACTTCTTAATATTATTCCACGAATCGACAACTACCTTATTCTTGTAATAATCAGTAGGTCCGCCAAGCAGGAACTGCTTCATTTCAAATTCCCACTCATGTGTATCACGTTTCCTGGCTGTCGTGATAATATAAAGATCGTCAAGGTCCGGGCGCATCTTCTTGTAATTTGCCGTACCGATCTCGCCGCCGTTAAGCTTGTAATAATATGCAAGCGCAGTACGAGATTTACCACTCCCGACGCCGCCGCACAGGATGCAACCATTTTTCATCCTGTTGACGGCATCGAGCTGGTAATCATATAAACTTATGCCAGACATCAAGCAAACGGTAACTCGTCCTCAGTATGGTAGGACTCTTCTGTAGCTCCGGCAGACCCTGCATTCTTGTATTTCTCAGCGAATTCGTCTTCCTCAAGGACTACGTACATAGTCTTTAAATATGCCTTAATGCCGGTATTGCCGTTAACCTCCCAATTATACGGTCTCAGAATAATATCGCAGTTACTGATCTCAGCGTAGTCAAGAGAATCGATCGTATCTTCGGTAATCTCTACACGAGAACGATTCGTAATAAGATGGATTTTCGGGGGATTGTATTTGTAAGAAACCGCCACCGGAATATAATTAGTCGGTTCGTCGTCCTCGTCTCTTGGGGCAAGGATGCGAACGTTCCAACCGATTTCTGTAAGTTTCTGAGCCGTTTCCGGGTCGATCACAACACAGAAATTACGATTTCCTTCTGCATTATACTTTGACGCTCTGCCTGTAAAGTTCCTGAACATAATTTTTGCATCTTCGATAGATACGTTGTTGTTTGCTTTGATTTCACACTTCATAAAATTACCCTCCTAAATATCAATTAGTTCTCACTGGTGGCTTTGACGACTACAACGTTTTCCCACTTTTTATATGCATCGAGATACATTTCCTCGGCATCGCCGTTATATGTAACCTCGTAATACATACCATCCGGAAGTTTGGTAGAGAAAAGACCCTTACAATTCTGAAGGGTCTTGCACATCCACACTACGTAAATATCGTTCGCATCAAGTTTCATTCCGTCAGATTTGTCAAGATTGTCGTTGACATAAGTTAAAATTGCGCCGAAAGCGGCGTTAAGAAACTCCTTACTGCCCATAATTCCTCCTAATCTACAAATTCACTGTAACTGCCATACATTTCAATGGTTTCAATAGCTTTGGTAGTCAGTTCCTGGTAATATCTGTGGTCAATATCGTTCTCTTTGTTGAGAGTTTTGACCATTTCGGCCTCCATCCAACGCCATCCCTTGGCTCCGGTAGCTGATGAGAACTTGCAATCCTTCTCTCGGACAAGCTCTCCGCCACCACAACCTGGTTTGATCGGACAAAATAACCCGACTCTACCTACGAAATGGTAGTCATGGCCCTTATCAATGACCTCGCGAAGCCTTGCTGCCTCTTTTTCAAAGGTCGTATCAGACAATTCGCCGTGCTTATACTTGGTTTCGAGCTTCGACATCTCTTTTTCAGCATCAGAAACGTCCGGATAACCCTCGTTCATGTCCAAATATAAAGCTGTAGTTACAGATTTTGTCTCACAAAGGTCGTTGAAAGTGATCGGTTCCTTCGAAAATAAGGTCTTGAAGACGTACGGGATCTGGAACTGAGTGCCGGTAGCTGTCCATTTCTCGCTCTTTTTCCTGTTTTTCTCCGGAATATAGCCGTATTCATGCAGACACCAGTCGTCTTTAGCATACTTAGCAATATAAACTGCGTCATTTACCAGGCACATACGGTCGTATGTAGCCTCGTGTTCGAAGGTATAACCGTATTTCTTACCGAATTTCATAACGAAATCGATAATTTCAGGTGTTGCATCCGGGATTTTGATGGAATCAGTCTTAATATGCGCTGCCACAAACCCTCTTTTTTCAACTTCAGTTTTAAGATCGAGCATAAATAACGCTCCACGCTTCGCAACGATGTTGTCTTTGTTACGAATATCCCGGAACGCGTTCTCAAAATTAGCTGCAGTGAGTCCGTATACAGAATTTATGGCTGTTTTTAACGCATTTGCAAGATCACTAGCTTCCATTTCACCGTCTTTCACACGCTGAATATGCTTTTCGAGCTTTCCGTCAAGAATATCATTGATCTCTGACCATGCTTTATGCTTAATGTCAACGCGACCTACAACAATTTCTCTAAATCGTCTTGTGAATCTCGGTCCAAATAAGCATTCTGCGATAGCTGTGCTTGGATGCATTGACGTAATATCAAGAAGTGCTACATTGCGCCAGATACCAGGCTTGCCCTTTGCATAGCCTCCTTCTCCAGTTACCTCGCCACGATATGTGGAAACGCCTCTGTCAGATTTGTAACCAGGAAAATATGGCAATAAGCTGTTGGCTTCACCGTGTCTCATCGCCATCATCTCCGGGCACGCTTCCTTGAGAAATGCCAAAGTGTCAGGATCCAGCTCGTACACAGGCTCCGCAAGATTTCTGTAATGGAATTCAAGCTGCGGATTTTTCTCGTTGCCAAATATGATTCTGGTTGTGAGTGTGTTGGTGGTGTCGTTCACTGTCATTCCGGCGATATCTGCCAGAATCTGACGTGCCGTCCAGTCTGCCGACAAATAATAAAAGGCTGCCTCTGTTGCAATAACGTCGTTGTCACAATATTCAGCAACCTTCGTCCACAGTTCTTCCGGAACTGGTTCGTCCCAGGATAATCCAAGTTCCTGATGATGGACCAATAAACCTTTCTGGCCCATTTCGATCTCCAGTTTTTTCAGAGATTTCTTGTTACCGGCAGAAGCAAAGTCGTAAATATCAGTATACGACAGGTTGTAGGCTTCACCGAAGAAACAGTTTCTGTCCCCGGATATGATCTTTTTGCTCAGATTATACAACTGCTTGTTAGTATATCCGATCATCCTGGAGTACAGAATATGATTATCGTATCTGCGGCAGTTGAAGCCGACAAGTTTGAACTCAGCGAGCTTCGCAACCTCTTCAGGAGTAGGATTTATCATCCTGTGGATCTTCTTTTCCTTGCCCGCAATCTTCCAGTTGATCAGAAAAAGGTTTGGAAATACTTCACAGTCGTAAAATACGAGATCAGAGTCTTCAGGATACTCAGAAATATCTTCCTTGGCGTCGTCCGCAGACTTGAATTTCATCTGATTGACCAACTTAATGCAATAATCGGCCTGGTGCGTGCTACTAGCAGCAAAAGCTAATATAGATTGTCGCATGTCCGTAACATCGTACTTCATGCCGCTGTCATATGCGTCGTTCAGAATCTTAAATATAAAGTCTACGTTTGGTTTTGTCGAGTCATGTATCTCTTTTGCGATACACCTTCGAATCAATATACGCAAACCACGTTCTGTTTTCATAACTCGCTGGTTGACCATTTTATCCCCCCTTAATGGCAACCCTGAGTCTATAGTCGCTATCGGAATATCATTACATTTTGACAGTTTTCGTCGCAATGAACTGTTTCCGGTAAACACTTTGATTTCCACGTGATCCTCGTAAATACGACTCAATTTGGTAGCATCACCAGAGTAAATATAATGAAGATGGATGCCCTGCCCGGATTTACTGAGCTCAGCATAGGTTGGCGGCCACGAACTTGCGGCCATCAAGTTTCGTTCAAGACACTTATTGCCGTCAAGATCGGGAATATCAAAGTCAATCACGATGTGGTTCTCCGGAAGACGAACATAATGCAGTTTTGTCGTATCCAGATCCTTCACTTTCGTGGTGACGTTTTCCCATTTTCGCTTCGGCGAGCCGTCTTCCTTTGCGTATTGAGCAGGATACTCCGCTGCATGAATATCAAAGTAAGACTCAGTTGAATTGAAGTTTATTAATTGTACGGTATCTTTTTCTGGTTCCGGATCCTCTGGATCGAATTTCTCGGTCCGGAATCCAATATAAACATTACGCAGACGAGAACCATCCTCAGACCTCTGCCGTTCGCAGTATTCTTTGAAATAGTTCTTAAGCTCTTCCTTGAATGACCGCCTCGGCATAGGATATGCGACGTTCGCATCCTTGCAATAGGTTTTGTACATTTCGTACGCAACCTTTAATGTTACTTGGTCGTCCTTCTTAAATATAAGGTAGGAATCCGACACAAAATTATAGAAGTCGTTTGATGCACCCAGCATTGTTAACGGAATATAATTGTCGTAATACCCCGGATTGCTGCGGTACACCTCCTGACAATGCCATGCGATAGCTCCGAGTTCGAAATCTATCAAATTCATTGTCGCGTAGTATTCTTTCACTGACAATTTGTTACCGGTTGGCGAAACATCAATAAGACGTCGTATCAAACCGGATTTTGCATCAGTGATTCGAACCGGTTTATTTGTGCCCATAAATAAAAAAGCCTTGAACCTGTTGGCGTATGTGGATTTAAACTTTTCATTAACCGTCATCATCTCGTGAGAAACAAGACTGTTAAGTCTGGTGTTATCCTCAATCCTTGATAAATCGCCATCATGCTGAATAGCAACTAACGGATTAGATCTAAACGCCTCAAGCGCAAATGAATTGCTCGAGGATCCAAGGCTTTTTGCATCAAACACCGAATAATATCCTTGAAACAGCTTTTGGATAATATTCAATATTGTTGATTTACCTGTACCCGCTGCTCCGTAAAGTACCATAAATTTCTGAATGGTCTTAGATTCGCCAGTTACGATTGCGCCTATGGCCCATTCTATTTTATGGCGCTCTTCCGGAGAATATAAAGTGGACAACAGTTTCTCAAATGCAGGGCACTCACCCTTCTTTAAAGGATACGGAAGCTTTTTGCTGGCGTAATCTGATTTTTTGACATCAGTATTAGAGAATATCAATTTCTCATCAAGCATGTGAAATGATTCCCTCTGCTGTTTTGTCACGAATTTACGCCACGCATCAATCATTTTGGTTTCCGCATCCCACAAATGAAGCACCCTTACGGATGCCTCAAATGTAGAACTATGCTCGTCACTGAATTTATCAAGTGCCGAATCGATCAGTTGGATGGCGTCCTGCTCGTCCGTAGACCACAAGCCCCGGTCTTCAAGCCAGACGGCATAGAAATCGCCACCTCTGATCATAAGATCCACCGATTTACCGACTATAAATTTTGGGTAGATTTCGATTACTCCACGTTTTGTGGATCGAGTCGCAACTCTAAAGAAATCTGCCATTTATTAGTCCTCGGCGTATCCATCCTCGTTGATTTTTGCTCTGAGATCACGAACCTCATTTCTGAGAGCCTGAATCTCTTTGTAATTTGCGAACATAAAACCTGCAGACACAAAGCATGCCGCCGCGAACAGCTTTCTCAAACCGTTCAGCACATCGGTATGCTGGTTGACTTTGTCGATAACGGTGTTCAGATCGTTGGTACTTGCAACATTAGCGTATACAATAGCTTTCATATTAGTTCTCCTCCTTCTTTGTGAGTTTTTCGATCTGGCGTTCTAATGCTTCGACACGATCAAACAGCTCGAGGTCGTTTTTATTTGCTACGCCAACGTTTTTATTGTATAATTTGAAACGGTTGTCAATAAGCTCGTCATAGCTGTCGATAATGCATCCGACAATACTTGCAAACAACCCCCCACAAAAACCAACAACAATGCCTCTAGATACTTTTTTCATTAAACTCCCTCCTCAAATTGTGTTAGGTACCACATCACCTGGTACCAGATTTCTACTTTTCTTAAATCGCCGCGATTATATATTCGTACGATACCTCCTTCGCCATTAGGTCCATACTCGCGATTCATGAACCGTAATATAATTGCTCTGGTTTCGTTTATGTCAAAATGCTCATCCGTCATTTTTCCGAGACCGAGATTTACAACCATGTTCCAAAACCATTGACTCGTACGGTCTCCGTATTCAGAATTTGCCATGATCGAGTCTTCGCATCTTAAACATAACGCTACGAGCATTTCGAGCACACTGCATGGTCGGTTGTCAAGCTCTGAAGCTACGATCGGTTGCTGAACTCCTTTCTCATATCCAAATCGATATCTTAACTCGATTCCGTCCACACTCCTGTTTTCATCCATAGGCATAATAGCTACGAATGAAATATCATGGAGCGCGGACAGAAGTTTACTGTATTTAGTTGGAGACGCACCGTCATACACAAAATGGCAGAGCCATTCAAAATATAAACGGTTGATGTACAGAACCATTGTTACTCCTCACTGGGGTAATAATCCTCGTCAATATACGCTATCTCGTAATCGACTCTACGCGCCTCGTTCCTGACCCAAATACAAGGTCGTTCGTTACTAAGCAACGAAAGATTTCCAAGCCCCACAATTTCGTCCGCGTCGTTGTCGTCAATAATATCATTTCCGTCGACCAGCACTCTGTCAGAATAGTACTCGAGGCTAACGGCCATGTAACCTCCGAACTCTTCTCCACCTCGCTCAATAAGGTATGGACCCTTTTTTAACGGTGTAGCTGAGTAGTTAAGATCCTGCACTTTTTTCTGTATCCGTTCACGTTCCGCCTGCACTGCATCCTGGACAAGCTTGTCAACTTTCTTTTCTTCTTCTGCAGTTTTCTCTGCAGTTTTCGCGTCTTCGTTCTTCATGTAATTATCAAATTCCTTGCGAACCGACTCGAGCTGCAGCTCCATATCGTTTTCGAATTTCTTTTTCATAAGAATATAAGTGGTGACGGATCCTACGATCGCGCCACCAGCACCGGCTAAAACTGCCAGAACCGTTTTGTTCATAAATGATTCCTCCATTCTTGATCTAATGCCTGCATTTGCTTTCATGCGAACATCGTGTAAATATTACCCTGAGGATTCGGTGAAATTACAAACACCGGATCATACCCGGGCATAATATCAGGACAATTTGGTGCACCAGGCTTCTTAGGCCTAAACACCACCTTTCCAAGACCAAAATCAATCGGCGTAGCTTTCGGATTATCGTAAGGATCGTTCAAATTAACCACCCAACCGATATCTTTCCATTTCTTGATCTGCTTCGGAGTCAGAGAAATGCCAAGATCAGAATATACTTCGGTCAGTTTAACGAATCCGATGCCATAAATATTGATCATTGCTCGTTCTCGCAGCGTTTTATTCCACGTAGCCTGAGCGTTCATCAAAAATGTCTCGTTATAATGTCGATTCTTTTCCCAATAAGGAGAAGACTCGTCAAATAACATGGAATAATCGTCATCGTCGATGCCATCCACAACTGTGGCCTGTTCTTCCTCGCCTTTTTCGTTCGTAACAGTTTCCTGTCTTGTGTTGAATCGGAATTTTGTGTCGGCCTCTTCGCCGTATTCCTTCACAACACGCTCTCTGTATTTCTTGAATACCTGATCAAGAGATGCGTATGCAGCCGCTAAGGACGCTTCACGCTCTCTGTGAATACCGTTACTCTTTACCAGACAAGATACGCCAAATACGCCAGCTACTACAGCCGGAGCATATAAACCTACGATCTTAACACCGGTCTGAATATTAAGGATTTTTGTGTCATACTTAAGATCTTCTTCGTCATATTCCGGAAGATCCTCAGCATCTTTGCATTCTTCGAATGTCTTGAGTGTTTCTTTTCTTTCCTTTAAAACAGCATCAGCTTTAAGCGTTGCTCTGCATGCCAGGACGGTCGAAGTGACCATCCCAGCAACGCCAATACCGATAAGAATTTCTGGCGAATGTGCCTTTACATTGAATTTTACAACTTCTGTTTTTCTGACAATGAAATCAGCAATCTTATCAAACATTTAATTCTCTCCTTCCACAATATCAATCAGATGGTTGAGATACCACTGCGCCTTCTTAAGATCCTCAACACCGTTCTTATGTGACCACCGGCACATATACTTAATAACGTTCGCCGTACATACGGCAGTAATACCGGAAAGATCTTCTGTGAACGCCTGGATCACATCGATCGTTTCCATGCCGCTGCGTGATTTATAATGGTCCGGATGATTTATTGCATCCTGTTCAGAATATTTAAGTTCGTTCATATATCCTCCTTACCTGTCAATAGGCAACGCTCTCGGGAGCTTGATTCTGAATCCGTTAGGATATCCATGGATCTGCAGATTGTCGAGTGAAGTCCATCCGAAGTTAAAGTCTGTCGGAGCTGTCGGAATATTGCACAATGCATAATAATCTCCGACAGTGACAACCTTCCTTCTGTTCAGAATATCAAGAAGCATGGATCTCACGATCTCGGCCTTGCCACGTGATTCGAACGTAATATCATTGTACGCATAATCTCCGACAGTTGGAGTAAACGTACTTGGACCACCGTTGTTAAACCGGTTATAGTAATCGTTATATGAAATATAACCCGGCTTTCCACCGTTATTATTACTTGACGTAGTCGACTTTGTGTCGAAATTCATAGTTGACAAAAATGCTCTTTTCGTTGCATCGAACGTATCCGACACAAGATTTGTAGCGGTGCGTTCCATGGCCGGAACCACTACGTTTACGATCAAGTCGGAGACAAAGTTGGAAATGAAATTCTCAGCTTTACTCTTCTTTTTTACATGAATATCATCGCTGGTAACAACCGGCGTTGTTTTTTTCTCGTCCATAGCCCCTCCTATAGTTGCTTAATTTCTCCAGGCAACTCCACCCGGGAATTTGCGGTTTTGTTATTGTCACGTTTCCATTGAAAAATAAGATTGCTTCTAGCTTTTTTAACGCTCGTCGCAATCGTTTGGCCTCGCCACATGTTCTGTACGCAATTACCGAACACGCATACCGGGCCTTCGTAAGAATATAAATGTCGTTCTCCAGCCATAGCAATCTCCCTCCGAAAAAAGAAAGAGCCCTTGTAATAAGGGCCCTTTCGGACACAAAACCTCCTTTTTATTATTTGGTCTCTTCGGTCTCTTCTACAACTTCTGCCTCAACCTTCACGGGTTCAGGCTTCGCTTCCTTCTTATCAGTCTTAGACTTAACCTTCTTGTAAATCAGCTTGCCGACCTTGATAGCGCCGTAGATTCCTACGGTCGCACCAACTCCGACAAGGCTGCCCTTAAGAAAGCTGCGGTCCTTGACCGGTGTGCTCTCAGCTACATCCATAACCTCGTTAGTGTTAACATCCATAATAGTGTTGTTTTCCATAAAAATACCTCCTAAATAAATTAATTATGGTTATTGTTACTCATTATATGATTTGTAAATTTCGCGCACTTTACGTGTTAATATCTATCAACACGCCAAAATTCTGCGCGAGGACGCGGATTATAGTCGATTGCCAGCATCGGAACACCATCCGCGCCCAAGCAAGAGCTAATACGGATTTCTCGCAACGGATGATCCGCGTTCCAGCCCAATTCCTCGCCTAATTCAGTGCCGGAAATGTTCAACTGGAAATATAATTCGTTCCACGAGCAGTATCCGATGCCACTTTCGATCTGTTCACGTACGTAGTCTTCCGCCGCACGAATATCATCGATGTCAACTGTGAACGTACGCTCTGTAGCAAGGTCCTTGCAAATAACGTCTCCTCGGCCAGTCTGGAGCACGTCGACGTTTTTCGTAGGTTTCTTGTCTACTTTTTCCTGAGCGATTTCATCTCTCGCCTGTTTTTCCTTTTTTTCTCCGAGTTTCTCAACCATTTTTTCCTGGTATTCCCGGAACGCTGTTTCAGAGAGAGAATATGCAGTTGCCCATGCCGCACCTCTACGCTCGCTGACCTTGAGCGATGTTACCACACAACCGGTGCCCACCGCGATCATTATTGCAGATGGAATATAACACTTCCACGCAGTCTGCACTATCTCGATCGGCTCAAGCGTATCCTTTTTAAGCTCTTTCTTTTTCTCGTCGAGCAACCTCATAGCTTTTGGGGTTGCCGTTACTGCTACCACGGTCGCTGATGCAAAGCTCGCAATGCCCATTCCGGCTAACATGCCAGGCATATGCGTTATAAGACTGGTTTTTACCGACTGCACTAAATTGTTCATAGTGCTACCTCCTTTTCGATAATATTGAGTTTAATTTCCGGAGCTCCTTTGAAATATCATGCAGCTCCTTACCGATAGACGAGAGATAAAAATCGGTATTCGTTATCTGCGTGATCTGTTCTTCATCAGAGACGTTTTCGTTTTTCTGCTTCTCGTTTGACATTTAAATCCTCCTTAAAAAATATAGGCTTGTGACTTTCCACGTTGGACGGCTCGTTCAAGCAGTCCCAACATGGATCGTCACTCTCGGTTTTTGCTCTGTGCTCGCACTTTGGGCAGTATTCGTCAAAATATACTTCTTTATACGGATACTCCATCGTTCGCCTCCTTTGTCTTAGCTTCTCCTTCGTTTTTATACTTTTTGAACACATTGTAATAATTGCCAAGGTTGCCATAGCATTTCTTGGCAATAGCCATTGCCAGACCTTTTTCCCAGTCGTACGGCTCGTTCGTTGCCTTAACTACCGTTTTAGAATCATCGTTCCAAAATACGATCGTTGCCGGCGGATTGAATATAACTTTTTTAATCCCGCGTTTGTACATTTCTGTATAATAAATATAATTTGTATTAGCATTTACCATAGCTTTAACGTCCTCTCGAATATATCGCATATATGCGTCTTTCAGTTCTTTGTCATTCACAAATTTGAACTCGGCGAGCTTCGCAACCTCTTCAGGAGTAGGATTTATCATCCTGTGGATCTTCTTGTCTTTTCCTGCAATCTTCCAGTCAATCAGGAAAAGGTTCGGAAATACTTCACAGTCGTAAAATACGAGATCCGAGTCTTCAGGATACTCAGAAATATCTTCCTTGGTGTCGTCCGCAGACTTGAATTTCAACGGATCCTTGTTATATTCTACGCGGGCTGTCCATTCGTCAATTCCACTTGACCACCAGTTATTAGAATAGTAAACCTCATCAATCATATATTATTCCTCCTAAAATAAATTGCTCACTGGAAAAACAAAAAGGCAGAGACCATGTGGTCTCCACCCGTTCGATCTAACAATTCTCTTCTGATTCGTAATAGGCGTCTTTCGCCTTCTGTTTCATCACCTCCTTCTGGACTTTATCCTCAATTATCAAGTCTTGCTGCTGGTTCGCAACCCAGCCGGAAAATAATGAAATTCCGATACCAGCTACTGTACCAGCAATACCTAACATTTTTAATCTTTTTGCGTCCATCATAATGATTTCCTCTCCTTTACAAAATATAAAAGTTAATTGTTACTCACTATACGGCTTGTGAATTTCGCGCTAAACCAAATTCGAGTAAACTAAGTGCATAATGTCCTTCTTTGAAATATCAACATCGCACTCGATGTGAATGGTCGCCTTGTCACTCTCGTCCGGAATCCTAACATTCAGTCGGCTAATATCCACGCCAATGTCTACTCCAGCTTTTTTCTTGACAACGTGCCTGATAATTTTGCGTATCAGGCCTCTTGTAAATACGGATTCGATCTTCAATTCGTCCATAGTCCCTCCTTATCCGAACAACCATAAGAAAAATATCACTAATACAATCAAAGCTGCGATTTTAGGAAATGTCGCAACGAGAAACGCTGCACCTAACAGCACGGTTATAGATAATCCAACCAGTACCAGCAACAGCAATAAAAATAACAAAAACATCATCGCTCCTCCTTATCGAGTGGCAATGCTGATCCAACCCTTGAAACCGCGATTACGTTTCCGTCAATAACTACATTGTATAAACCGCTTTCCCTGAATATAACGCTTGGGACAACTTCAAACGACGAATCCAGTTTCTCTACTTTTAACGGACACGGGTCTGGGAACGGCATCCATGCAATAAGTTCCGGCATTTCTTTTAGGTGCCAATTAGCAAATATTTCAAATTTTTTTTCATAAACATCGTGTTTATAATTGTACATATTCGAATACTCAGTCTCGACCATAAATTTGCCTGTCGTTTTTTTAAAACAAGTAAGGAAATATCTACCTTCTTCAGTCGGTTCCGAATCACTAAACAGCGTCCAACCAGGTTCGTCATGTTTATACGGTCTAGGAACCGGCATCCAGGCGATCACGTCCTTATTCTCTTCCCAATCGCCAGGATCTGTTTCTTCAGACCACGCAAGCCGGTTTCCTACTCGGCCATAATATAATGTTGTTGCATAGGCCATATCACGACTCTTGTCATAACAAGTTGTAATATATTCGCCCTCTTTTTTTGGCGTTCCGTCCTCACAATAAGTCCAATCGCTCATGATTTCTCCTTCTTAATATCATTTCTCTATTTATAGTCTTCAACAAAATGGTCGATGTTTGCCATAAAGAATAAGAACAGCCAGACCATGTTGATCATCAGCACAATCAATGGAATATAAGAATCTGAATCAACCATGCACAGCATCAGCATCATTGACACAATGTTAATGCCTGTGATGCCTTTAAGCACCAAATTTTTTGAACAAATCATCATTTTTCCCTCCTATTAATTCCTGATAAGCCCTGTCAATAAGTTCTTGTAAATATCACGCACCTTGTCATAACAAGTTGTGATATACTCACCCTCTTTTTCTGGTAATTTGTCAGAACAATAAATCCAATTAATTGCAAGCATTTATGTTACACTTCCTTTCTATTTATAGTCTTCAACAAAATGGTCGATGTTTGCCATAAAGAATGAGAACAGCCAAACATCAGCGCAATCAATGGAATATAAGAATCCGAATCGACCATGCGCAGCATCAGCATCATTGACGCAATATTAATTCTTGCGGTGCCTTTAAGCCCCAAATTTTTTGAACAAATCATCGTTTTTCCCTCTTTAGGAATATAAGGGTCCGGGTACGTAACAGGCATCCAAGCAATTACGTCTTCTACTTCTTTGTACCCGTTGAATTCCCCCGCTTCATATTCTTCGGTTCCAAAAAAGCCCCGTTCTACGTCTGGCATCAACCAACAAGCTTCGAGTACAACCGGGCGACCGTTATTTGCTATTGTAATGTAGAACATACCACCGTCCTGATCTTCGTTTGGCATTCTCTCAGTAACCGGAACCCATCTCATTTCATTTCTCATGATTAACCCTCCTATTAATTCCTAATAAGCCCTGTCAATAAGTTCTTGTAAATATCACGCTCCATCTTAACATGCTCGAGTTCCTGACGAAGCGCTTCAATGTCAAAGTTCGTTACTGCTGCCATCACCGGCTTTTCCACAATTTTTTCTACGATCTTAGGCTCAACTTTCTCGGGCCTGTAGCCGATATTCTTTGCGATAGCCGTCCGCACCTCGTTTAATTTCACAGGCACGCCTTTGGCGTTAAGGATCTCGTCTACACATTCGTCCATTGAAAGAATATTCTTTCTAACAACCCGATCTGTGCGGACAGTCCACTTGTGGTTCTTTCCGAAGATGCCGACTCCTTCTTCGAAATCATAACTATTTGCAGGACACAGAATAACACTATTTCCTGTCTGATTAACGACGAACCCGGTCATGGGCTTTCCTCCGATGGAATACTGCCAAAACTCACCAGGGACCGGAATTCTTCGCTCTTCGTCTGTCGTCTCCTTCTTCTCGATAATGACCGACGCAGCTGTAGGATCCGGATAGCCTTCGTCATTGCGGATCCCAGAATATCTTTCTACATCAGGGTTGTTGATCTGGTAATTCGACAGATGTCCGGTCTTTGTTACTGTGATTCTGGATAATAATTTAGAAATATCATCATCATTTGCGTAATGATCAGACTTAGCATCTGATAACACATTGTAGACACGGCTAGTAGTCATCCCAGTAGCAGCACAAATATCTTTTGTAGTCATTACTGCTTTTGTTGCGTCGAGAACGTTGATAATAGCATTAAGATCGTTTATAAGCTTTACTTTTGTGATCATTTTGATTTCTCCTTTTTATTTCTTCTTTTCTTGTTACATGTCCGCATACCTCGTTCCCACTCAAGCCACGGATAAGCCTTGTGCTTGCACTCGGAAACGAGTTTTTTGCATTTTCCACACCCGGTTTTTTTTCGCCAAATATCATACGGATATTGTCGCATAGCCAGCTTCATAAAGTACGATCCGTCGATAGAGCAAATACCCGAGAAATAGCTTGAATGGAAATATCTGTCGGCAGAATCCTTAGCCTCTTTAAGCCGCTTCTCGAATAACTGCGGAGATATTAAATCTTTAGTGGCTTCGTTGTAGCACACCACAATATCACGACCTTCGAGATTAATTTCTCTGGTTCTCCGGTTGTGGTCTTTGTGCTTTACAGAAATGGCATATACCCCTTCTATGCCTTCTGTCTCGTAAATATGCTGCACCATTAATGTTCGTTTGTAGTCGTCGAACTCCGCTCGTATAATTGCCCCAGCGAGATTAATCCATGGATCAATCTCTTCAGTATAATTGCGGTGCCTTGCAAGTTTCACCGTCATTTCTGTGAATTTGTTGGACTTGAAATTATCTACTGCCTCGTCCACAGTATTTCCGCCTTCGCCAACTGCTAAGCAGTTCTTGCACCTGACGAAATATAATCCGTCATCCTCAGAAATCGCCTGGTTTTCGGACCCACAAAACGGACACCCAACATAGAGATAATCAGTAGTCATACGCCCCTCCTAAAATGTATTGCTCACTGGAAAACAAAAAGGCAGAGACCATGTGGTCTCCACCCTAAAACGTTGTTAGAAGAACTTGAATCTCTGAAACAAGTTCTTAACCGACGAACTTGAAACGTATCCGTCTTTTTCGAACTTCAAGCCCTGTTTCCACAGGACCGAGTACACTGATAATGGCAATACAACGCTGAACACGGTTGTACCGATCCGTGTCCATCGATCTTTTTTCGCCTCTTCAGTCGCTGCGACTGCTGAGGTTTCGTCTTTCTCGATAGACGCACGGATCTTAATCAATTCCGTGATAGCGTTAACCATCATTTCGTACTCCTCGGTACCGGGAGTAAGCCCTTGAAGCCCTGTCTCCAGGATTTCAATTCGTCTGTCAATCATATCTTTTGTTTCGCTCATATAGTTACACCTCCTAATATAATCGTTTCACTATACAGCTTGTGTTTTTCGCGCTGCCAAACTACAGCCGGCAGAAGCGAAACGAGATACAAATCCGACTGCCTCGTCGTATGAGCGACCATACTTCTGAATGATCATCTCGGTCAATAAACACAGATAATCGTAATCATATCCGGTGCCCATAGACAACTCCATGAGGTCTGTCGCAACGTCTTTAACTCCTGTGTAATTTGCCATAAATATCAATCCCTCCTAACGTTAATGTCGAACACCGCTGTTTCGACGTGCTTATCGATCAGTTCGTACAGATCGTCATACGATTCCATAGTTAAATATAAACTTGGATCATATGGATCAACCATGTCTACAACCAACGTGCCTACAGTCTTCTGCGACTTTACATGCTTACCAGCACACAGACCTGCAATAGTCCCGGCTAAAAATGCTCCAAATACCATACCTACTACAATAAAAGTTGTCATAATAAAGTTCCTCCTTTAAAAATATAATGCCCTTTGCGGGCGTTTATGTGCTGAAAACAAAAAGGCAGAGACCCTGTGGTCTCCACCTTTTTCAATTAATCATGTAGTTCGTCCACTATTCTGTGAACGGCATTAATAATAATTTTTCCTGCTAATAAAATTATCAGAATATTTATCAGTAATACCAGCATTTCACTTACCTCCTATAGTGTTTCGTTACTCACTATAGTAGTTGTAATTTTCGCGCAGAAACCCAGAGTCCTTGTAATATACAAGAACTCCGGTTGAGTTTTTTACTATTGTGCTTTCTTGTATGCGTCGTCCACGCAATCCACCATATCATTCGCGCCGTTACTCCAGGCGCCAGCAACTGTCGTTACGACACCAATCCCAATAAGGGCTATGCCAGCCAATACGGCATTGCCTTTAAAAGGATGCGGTTCGATTTCGACATCTACCTGCTGCCCTCGAGTTCCTACGAATGATCCAAGTTTTGTTTTTGCCATGTTACTACCTCCTACAAAAAAAACATCGTCACAATTTACTCACTATAGGAGTTGTGTTTTTCGCGCAGAAAGATAGAGGGCTTGTGATAAGCCCCCTATTGATCATAAAAAGTTTCTCAGCTCTTTTATGATCAATACTATGCCTACAATGCAGGCAATCTGTACGATCATTAAATCACCTCCTTTTCGTTCCATTATATAACCTGTATTTTACGCGCAAAAAAAACCAGAGCCCTTGTAAT
>Ga0326512_10001021_pt1 | contig 22749 bp, 27 predicted proteins | sample 1_2617_0518_D_FD_203652 | JGI IMG/M metagenome (GOLD analysis project Ga0326512, IMG submission 203652) | Bovine rumen microbial communities from UC Davis, California, United States - 1_2617_0518 | ecosystem: Host-associated > Mammals > Digestive system > Stomach > Rumen | place: USA...
GCGTCGATTTCCTCTTTTGTCGGGTTCGGTGTCATACTTTTGCTATATTTTATCGCTTGGGTTTACTATACTCAACCGCTTGTGTTTTCTATACTAAACCGCAGCGGTTTGATATACTAACCTTATGCGGTTTGCTATACTAATCTTATGCGGTTTCCTCGCCCTCCTTTGGCGGTTCTCCTACGGTGTAGTTGCCCGGCTTCAGCTGCTGGGCAGCGTCGCTCTTGGCGATGAGTGCCTTCAGCGTCATGAGGTTGGCCGATGCCATTGGCACGTCACCATCCTCAACCGCCGGCATATCGAAGTCGCGGCGGGCTTCGTTCACGGTGCAGAGTCCCGCCTGCATCTTCAGCTGTGCCACCTTCGCACGCCGTTCGGGGTCCATCACCATCAGCGGGTCTTCGCAGATGTGGATTCGTCGGAAACCATAATCCTGCCAACCGATGAGCTTGCGGAATATCTCTTTTTCCATGTCCGTCTTGTCGGGCAGGATGGTTCGGGTGTGATACTCCATCGTGGCGTTCTGATAGTCGTTGTAGTGGCTGTTCGTGTCGAGCATGAGCAACGGGCGAGGCGTACCCCAGAAGCGGGCCACGTCGTCGTATGAAAGTCCCATGCTTTCCACGGCTTGCATCTCGGCAGCAGACATAGAAATCGGCTGCACTTTGTCGAGTCCTCGGATAGCGAGAATGTCCTGACCAGCATACATTTTCTGCTGCAACTCCTTAGCGTAGTCGTCCATCGTGTCCTTGTTGAACATTCCAAATGCCAGTGTGCCCTGACCGCTCGCGGGCTTCTCTTCGCCGATAATCAGCTTCACGCGACCGCCCTTTGCAGCTGTTTCAAGGTTCTGATTCTTCAGCGTCTTGTTCAGGCTCAATGTCTCTGCGGCATACTGGATGGTCGATACACCCCAGAAGCCGTTTTGCATTCGGAAGGTGTTCGGAAAGTGCAGTACATCTTCACGCGGCACGTTCACCTTCTCCACGTAGTCGTTGTCGCTCAGGTACGAGATGTTGTAACGGCCCGTGATGATGTCATACGAGCCAAGCCTTACCAGCCACAAGTGCAACGGGAATCCCATCGGGTCGCGCTCGATATACACAAAGCCGTTCCCCGTCATCAGTCGGTTAATTGTCACCAACTCCCACAGGCTGCTGGCTGTCATAATCGGGTTCGGTTCTTCTTGCAGCAGGTAGTTAATGCGCTTTCCGAGTCCGCGCATGTCGGTCACAAAGTTACCCTTCTCATTGTCCTTCTTCTGGTATTGCACAGGCATCACGCCGAGCGTCTTGGCGCGTAGTTCTGTGGCACGATAGACGGCCGAGACCGTCAACGCCAACTGAGGGCTGTTCGCATACACGATGCGCTCAGAGTAAGAGCCGCCCGTGACCTTCGCCCCTTGCTCCGTGCTGGTCGTCGGCACACCGCTTGCGGGTGTCGGTACAACCTCGCGCTTTTGCCAAAATGCTTTTGAAAAAATATTTGCCATATTTATTTCCCTTTTCTATTCGTGCGCTTCGTTGTCTGGGGTTTACTCGGCTTCGCGGCCACCGTGCCCGACGGTTCTCCGTCGGGTTTATCAAAGTTCGGCGCAATCTTCGCCGCCGTCACCACCAGCGGGAACTGAGCCGCATTCGGGTGGTAGCAGTCAGCCCAGGCACTCACAATCCGCTCACAGATATTGCCGCCAACCCTGCGCTCATTTGCTTGGTCGCAGAATTCCATCTCGTCGAGGTGGTACTTCGACGGGTTCTCCTTGATGCGCTTGTCAATGTCACCACCGATGCGCAGCAGCCACTCATTCGCAACGTCCCAAGCGCACGCAACCATTTTCTTCCAGTCCTCAGTCGCCATGATATGCAGCGAGCCTGGGTGCATGGTCTTCTTCTGTAGGTTCGCATTCCACGCCTTCGCCAGTTCGGGATATTTCTCATTGACTATCTCGGTGGCGATGTCGAGGTCTTCAATGTTTCCCCATGTTGCCCACTGCTGGTGCATAGGCATCTTCAAGTCAACAGGCGTAGGCGTAATCATGCCGTGCTTTTCGATCACAGCGGGAATGTCCGGCAGGTCGTCGAAGAATGAGAAATACTTGCGGTACTGCACAAATCCGATGTACTTTGGTAAGTTCTTCTGCTTGCTCACACGGTACATGTGCAGCAGTTCAGAGTAGAACGGCCCCGGCACAGCAGCCGTGCCAGTCGCTTTTCCGGCTGGTTTGAAAACGTCCCCACCATCCCTGCTGTCAATCGTCTCGTATATATGGTTGCATACCACCGGCTCGTAGTTCTGATGACTGCAAACATATATCTTCACGTCCTTGTTATCTGGAATCGTCCACAACGGTTTGTTGGCCTCCAACCACGCCTTCTGATTCTCCACGTCGTTCTGACGCCACGATCCGCCCGTGTAGTGAACGAAATAATGGTCAAGGTCACGATAAAGCCGTGCCACCAGTGCAGGCTTTGTCTTGATGATGTCTTCCAACAGACTTGCTCCCGTGTCATACCAATTAGCAGGATTCGCCATGCCACCAGGCGACAATGCCCAACACCTTGCGGGGTCAAAGTACCTCGCGCCATTATTCGTCAGCTTCGGCACGTTCAAATAGCACAAGAACGGCAGCAGTCGGTCTTTCTCGCGTGTACGTCCACGGAACCACCGCACCTTTCCTGTAGCCGCATATCTCTTATCCCAAAGAAAATTGATATTCTTCGTCAGCAGAATGTCGCTTTCCATCAAGATAAACCCGTCAGGCAGCAGCTCCCAAAGTTTCTGCACACTCATCATGTGCTTTGCGCTGCCGTAGTTTGACTTGTGGGCTAACTCCCAGCATTTGTCGGGGAACTTTGCCAACTCCTTTTCAAAGTCAATCAGTTGACCCTTCGTGTTGTCGATGACGGTCACGCCATCCATCTTTGCCGTGAACGGCCTTTTGTCGCTGTTGTCAAAAACCGTCACATTGTACCGCATTCCCGTCTGCTTCCGCAGCGACAAAATCGCCGCCTCAGTCAATTCAGGCGTGTTGTAGTGAATAATTCCAACTTTTCTTTTTTTCATAGTTCCTTATTAACTTTGTTCATTTACTTGTTTGGTGAGTTGCTCATCAGCAACGATATTTTCGCCCTCGTTCGGAGTGGGCTCTGGCTCCGGCGTAGGCTCCACAATGTTTACCGCTTGGTTTGCCATTTCCGTGGCCGTGATCTGTATCTGATTCTCCTGATAGTCCTCGTTGAACGACGTTATCTGATACCATTTCCCGTGGTACTGAAGCAGGCACCAGCGGTCGATGGCCGCACTGTACCGGCAACGAAACATCACCGTGTCGTAGGCGTCCAGTGCTCCTTCGTGCATCGCCTTCACGCCCTTGGTGAACGTCTCGCCCATCCAGTACGTCCCGACTATCTCATACGTCGGCTGTCCGGCTTTCCCGAACGTCGCCGCCGCGTCACTCTTGCGCTTAGCAACCGTCACGCGCTTGTTCATCATTCCTGTTGTATATGCCATATACCCTCCCCCGCCTTTCCGTCAAGGGTTTACCAGCGAGCACAAAAAAGGAGGGCAACCAGCCCTCCTTCTTCATACCTCAAACCTCAGTCTCTCAGGGTACCCAACCGTAAAGTCATACCCCTCCACCTCCTGTACGCTTTGCAGCAATAGTATTGCTGCCTTATGTCTTTCTGTCACACCATAGCATTGATTCGCATACAACTGCACCTGCGCCAAGGCCATCTTAGCCATCTGAACACTCAGCGTCACCTCCTGCCCACCGAACACAGGCTTCACTTCCGTCCTGCCAAGCAGCTCTGCCGCCTCGATGCTCGACCTGTAGTCAGCCCTTGTCTCCCTGTCTATCCAAAGAGACATAGTGTTGCCGCCAATAGTCACGTCAAAACTGTTCACTGCATCAGAAGCATCGTAGGTAAGCAGGGCATCGGTCTTCGCCTTTTTCGCCGTTGCCAGCTCCCTCTCAGCGATATACGCCTTCCACGCCTGCAAGTCAGCACCAAGCACCTCCATGTCAGGCTCGCTGTCAGTCATACACTCGTAGCACGTCACGCTCCCGTCACCATTGCTGACAGGCTCCATACGTACTACATACCTTTCTCCGACTTTCCTGACTTCCTCGTACCCGTCGGACGGTACCGATGTTTTTACAAATCTTCTCATAGTCCAACTATTTTCAATTTCTTGTTGTTTATCAAATTCAGATGTTCATAACTGCCAAGCGACCGCCACATCTTCTTCCTGAGCCTATAGCTGCTCAGGTGTATGAGCAGTCCGTAGTAAGAGTTCAGGCTGCAGACCTTCCTGCGCAGACAGTCCGCATCTCCACCCGTCCACCCTTCAGCCGCACCAACGGCCCTGCTCTTCAGCCTTCTGCCCGGCAGGAGCAGGCCGCTCTTAATGTATGTGCCGGTGAATTGTACTCCGCGCCTGACCTGCTGGACAGTGACCTTGCGCGGGTGCAGACGGAGTTTCAGCTCGCTGCCAAGGAAGTCCCTTGCCTCGCCGAGCAGCCCCATCAGCACGCGCCGGTCGGGGTGGATGATGATGAAGTCGTCGACATACCTGCCATAGCGACCGCCGCCGCCAAGCCTGCTGAGTATCCATCGGTCAAAGATGCCCATATAGACATTGGCAAAGACCTGCGACGTAAGGTTGCCTATCGGCAGGCCAACGCCGTCGGAGCAGAACAGGCTCTTATCCTCGGACAGACCCTCCCAGAGCCTTGCATTGCCGTGGATCTCACAGTTCTGCTCAGGCCTGTGCATGATGACGGTGCGCGACAGCCACAGCCACCAGTCCAGCGGTCCGTCCTTCCAGTATTTCCTCATAATCCGCTCTACCTCACGGAACAGGATGTCCCTGTCGATGGCCATGAAGAATCCAGACACGTCACACTTGACATACCAGGCATCACCGCCAAGCTCGTCCATCGCCTGTCTCAGATACCTTGCACCGTACAGCGTCCCCTTTCCCTTGCGGCATGCAAAAGCACAGTCCGTCAACTCTGCCTCGAACATCCAGTTCAGCTTGTTATAGAGCAGATGGTGAACTATCCTGTCGCGGAAATCGGCCGCAAACACCTCCCTCAGCTTCGGTTTTGTTACGCAGAAAGCCGTACTGACCGTCGGGCTGTAGGTCATGCCATTCAACTCCTGCCACAGCCGGTAGTTCTCCAGCTCGTAGTCAAGCTCATACCTGACGGCACTCTGCTTAGACCGCTTGTGCCGCCGGCAGTCATAGTAAGCATCAAACACCTCCTCTATCGTGACGTGCTCTTCCCGTGTGATGCGCGAAGAATGGGAGGACAACGTAGCTGTTGTTCTTGTTGTTGTTGTTGGCAGCGGTTCCCCAGTTCCAGGCGTTGTTACCTCCATTCTGCGTTTTTACTGTTACTTGGTTATTCTTTCAAATCCTTTGCTTATCCTGCCGTGGCAGGCGAAAGCGACAGTCCGTATCACTCCTTTCAGAAGTGCGGCTCTCCCGTCTTGGACGTACCTTGGCGGCTCTGGCCATGCGAAGCGTTGCGCCACCCCGTCGCCTGTTTGGAGACCTTGTCTATCAGATACATCATATTGACGGTCTGACGCGCCGACAGTACTTTTAGCTCCTTGAACAGGCGGACGCGGCTGCGAACGCCGCCGATGAGTTGCAGATAGCGTGTCAGTGCTGCTGGCCGCTGTTCACGGTCACTGTTGGCCACGTATATCTGGTCAAGCGCCTCCAGCGACATGCTCACCGCACGTCCATATTCACCGTATCTCGCGTGCTTTGGTACGTCTGGCATGGCCTTGTACATCTGTGCGCACAGCTCGTAGGTGTCACGGAAAATCTGCAAATTCTCACTCAGCATATTTGGTTGTCATTAAGATTTGGTGTCTGATGCTTTTCCCCAGTGCCGCAACTCTGTTGCGGCGGTCGTCAAGAGTCTGCTCTACCCAAGAGGCAAAGAGATAAAGAGATAAAGAGTTCAATACGCGAAGAATGGGAGGACAACGAAGCTGTAGTTCTTGAGGTTGCTGGTGGCAGCGGCCCCCCAGTACCAGGCGCCGTTACCTCCATTCTGCGTACTTGTCCATTTACTCTCAGTAAGCTTTGAGAAGAGGTATGTGCCATTTGGCCTTACGGAGAGCAGTATGTCATCCACCTCCGCCGCATTCATCCACAGCTCTTTCCACTGGCCGACCGCTCCAAGGAATCCTGGCAGTATGCGTTCCGACGGCGTGCCAGCCGCTATTGTGCGGCTCTGCGACAGTGCCTGGTCAGAGGCCAGCGTGTCTATGGCGCGGTCATCGCCTTCCTGCTGGACACGGCGCGATGCCGTAAGTCCGTCGTAGTAATAGTTAGCAGAAAGGGAATTGCCGTTGTTCGGGATGCTGTTGAACAGCACATTCTGCGAGGCCCATGCGCGCTTGGCACCGTAGCTGCGTTCGCGCACCATGTCAATGTCAATGGCAAAGACGCCGCCTGCCTGCGCAAGCTCACCCGTAGAGACCTTGATGAGCACGGCATCACTGTTGACGACCGTGCCCGCCTGCACGGCTGCCTCCCATTGCTCCAGCGTATATTCCAGCCCGTCGGCAGACACGATATACAGCCCGCTCTCATACTGACGGTAGGTAAAAAGCACCACCCGTCCTGTCTGGTCGGCAGTATGCGTGTCAGTATATCTGTTCTCATGCAGATACCACCCCTCACGCTGCGGCGCCGTCACCGTGTAAGTCTTGCCATAAGGAATAGTCGCTGTTACCTGCCCCTGTGAGTCTGTCACATAATCCGTTGAAACGCCGTCATAGGCTATGCTGACCGTAGCACCAGCGACGTTGCTGATGACATCGGCTACCTTCTGTTGGAGCACAACCTTAACAAGCTCGCCTTCGGAAATGGTGTCCGCGAAATACTCCACCTCAACTGACCTTTGTGGAATGCTGGCCGTATGCACCACATCAGGAATCGGCTTACACCCTTGCTGACTTGGGAACACCAACTTGTATTTATATCCAGCTGGCACCCTGAGCACTGCCATACCGTTGGCATCCGTGGTTGTCTGCGCTGACGGCACGGAAGCATCGTTATAATAGGCATTGATTACAAGCCCGCTTGCTGTTGTTCCCTGCGGTGCATCGGCAGCAACAGTCACAGCAATCTGCACCACTTCCTGCGTAACCACCACATTATAGACAGCATCCTCTATCGCGTCTTCGAGGTCAAGGCTCGTTTCCTCGCCCGCATTATTGGTGACTGTCACCACCGTGCCGACGAGGTTTATGTCAGCCGTCGAGGGGTCGCCCTTCGGACCCTGCTCACCACGTAAACCTTGCGGACCTCTCTCGCCTTGCGGACCCTGCGGGCCTCGCGTCCAGTACGGAGGCACGTCGGAAGGAGCCGCTAATACATCATCCCCACGGACTGAGAGAACGATTTCCTTTTCAACGCCATCTTCTTCCACCACAACCGGCGAAGGCATAATCACCTCATCGCAGATGCCAGTCTGGTAGTGAATATCATCCAAAAAATAGTGGCGTTCAACTACAAGCCTTCCAAGCCCCATGACGTGGTTATCGAATGCAATGCAAAGATGGGTATCATCATCCAGTTCACACCCCTTATACGTCGTACCGTCGAATGATGCCACCCACGACCTGGCCGGGTCGTTTGTATAATAGATAAATTCAAACGGAAGTGTATAACCATTATCAGAGTGCTCGATAATACGGAAGTCACTCTTAAAATATATCCTTTTCTGTTCCATCATTCCGATAATTTCATTAAGGGTTTTATCAAAAGGTCAAATGAATAAGGCACAGCACTCATGTTTTGAGAGCTGGCCGGGCTGCGCTCCTTGTAGCTGATGTCGACGAGCATTAAGCATGCCTGGCGCAGACGGGCGGGGATGGCTCCGTACTTGCATACTACCTCGTCGAGCGGTCGGCGTATCAGGTCGAGCACGGTCTCCTCAGCGGCCTCGCCGTACATCTCCAGCAGGTCGTGCTCCAGTGCGGCCTGCTCATCGTCGAGACGCAGCTGGGCTTTGATTTGGTCAAAAGTGATTATTTCCATATCGCGTTAATGTCTTTGATATGCCAACACGACACGGGAAACGGTTTACTGGACAAAGATTAAAAGATTGAAAAGATTATACGACCACGAATTTCACGAATTATACTAATTAACAGAACAAAGATTTCAAGATTTTGAAGATTTTCGCGCGGCATAATCTTTTAAATCTTTAAATCTTTGTCGACTGATAAATTACTGAACAAAGATTTTAAGATTTTGAAGATTTTCGGGGCACAATCTTTTAAATCTTTAAATCTTTGTCGACTGATAAATTACTGAACAAAGATTTTAAGATTTTGAAGATTTTCGCGCGGCACAATCTTTTCAATCTTTGAATCTTTGTTCAATAATCCTACAATCTTTAAAATCTTTAAATCTTTGTTCATTTAATAATAATCTTTGAATCTTCAAATCTTTGTTATAGAAACAAAAAAGCCCCCGACGCTTCGGGGGCCACCATGAAAAACACACAAAAACTAAACTTAACTAATAACTCAAATTACAAACCTATGATGGTGTCGGAGCCTCACGGCTCGGGTGTCAGTGCTTTCTCTACGGCTTCACGGAGCACGTAGCTGTAGTGAGCGGCGAACCGCTTCACTACCTCGACCTGCTTGTCGGTCAGTTCAACTTCGCCGTCGGCGTAGTAGATCTTGCGCCCGAGGTCGCGCTCTTCGATGTCAGCTCCCTGCATGTAGATGGCGTTGCCGAGTCCTTTCTGGCAGTCAAACAGCTGCTCCTTGTCTTCAATGTCCTTGAATGTGATGGTTCTGAAATTCACTTTTGTCATAGTTCTTCGTTTTTTTTTATAAAGTTAAACAATCATTGTTGAAGTTCCTGAAGAATTGCGAGCCCAGATGTGGCCATTGCTCACATAGAATGCGGCATCGTTGTTGGAGTTTCCGAATACGACGGTGCTGATATAGAGGTTGGTCGCGCTGATGTTGCCGTTGCCCAGCGACACGTTGCCAGCGTTCGACTTAGACGTGATACTTCCTGTCGCAAACATATTGCCGCCGACCTGCAACTTCGCATTCGAGCCGTCGAAGGTGGTGGTGCCGACAGCGAGCTTTCCGGTCATTATCGTGTCACCACTAAACGTGACACCGCCACTTGCAAGGCTCATCAGTTCCGTATCTTGGCGGTTCGTTCCGCTCATGGTCCAAACGCCAAAAGCACTGTCCGACAGCCACACCCCGCCATTGGTAACATCGCCGACGCTCAGCTCAATACTGACATCAAGGCTACCGGTTACACCCGTATTGCCGTTCACGTCCAGCTTATAAACAGGGATTCTTGTGCCGATACCCACGCTGCCACCATTGCAACATATTATAAGATTACCAGTATTCCCACTGCCAGTGCCTGAGCCTGTCAAACCGTCCCCACCTCTGTGCTGAATAAACAAGTTACCCCCATAACGGTTTATCTCGTCGCTATATTGCAAGTCGATATAACCTCCTGCTCCATATAACGCACCCGCTATTTTCATGTCTCCGTTGGCCTTAAACAGGAACTCCTTCTTGTTAGCCCACGACGTGGCGTTGGTGAATATCGACACATCAGCATCGTTGCAGACATACATCACCTCGTCACCGCCGTAATGTGCTTGGTCTGCTTCAAGCCAGGCGCTGGCCATGTTAGCTGCACTTTCTCCGCCGCCGATAACAGTCATACCACCACCGCCGATGGCAATACCGTTGCCCGAGGTGTTCGCCGTGTTGTCAATAAACGCAATCATCTCCTTCGTGGCCTTTGTTCCTTTGTAGACAATATTCCCCGTCAACGGATGACTGCTGCCAGCCGTAAGCGGGAGATACCCCGTGGTGACAAGGGTGCCAAGGTCGTACAAGTCTTGCGCAGAAGCAAAGCCACGGCCGTTGACCCATGATTGCGTGGCATAATCAGTCAAGTCGCTTGCCAAGGCAACGTTGGTGTAGGTGTAAGTGCTGCCAGACTGTCCTGTGATAACTTGCGGACGCGCCGAGAACTTGGTCTTCACCATTGGCCAGCTTCCGCTTGCGTCGTACTCGAATGACATAACGTAGGCCGAAGCGGAACTTCCACTCGACGGGTACATCATCACCAGCCCGTCGATGCCCAAGCCCACGCGGTTGCCGTTGGCATCACGAACCATTACGCCATCGGTTGCCTTAATCACACCGCTCACATCGAGCTTGTAGGCGGGGCTTGTTGTGCCTATGCCGACGTTGCCATTTGCCGCAATTCTCATCCTTTCAACCTCTGTTCCTGCGGCGGCAGTAGAATCCATCGTGTAAAAAGCCAAGGCGGGACGCAAGTAGTCAGGATTCTGGCTCTCAAACACAGTGGCAATCTTCGTGAAATAATAATCTGAGCTTGCGCCAATCGTAATACCTATCGACTTGTCTTTAATATCGGTTCTTGTCCAATTATTTGCAATGGCAAGGGCAACGTCGCTTGTTGCCGACGCTGTTGCCGACTTATTGATGAACAACTCTCCCGTCAGCGGCTTGCTGCTTCCAGCCGTAAGCGGCAGATAGCGACCGTCTGCCCATGTGCGGGTGGCGAAAGTCGATGTGTCAACGCACAGGCGGTCCTCGTCGAAAGAGAAGCCGGTGCCAATGGCGACCACACCGAAGGTACTGCCGTCGGAGGTGGCGGCGGGGATGTCGACGGCTTTGTTGGTTGGATTCAGTGTGGTGCCGTTTACTTTGACGCTCTCGATGACGTTGGCCTGATAGCCTTGGGATGTCACCCAGTTGTGGGTGGCTGCTTCGTAGCCGCTTGTCGAGCCGCCAATGTAGACTTTCTCGGCGCGGATGTTGCCGGTCGTACCGTAGATAATGACCTTGTTGTTGCCATTAGAGTCTTGCGCATGAATGGTCCCCTTGACGTTCAGGTTGCCGTTGACGGTGCCGCCAGTCAGAGGCAGGTAGCTTCCAAGTTGTGCAGTCACCCACGTCTGCGTAGCAACTTTCTGGCTGTTCCATCTGAAATTGCCGCCCGCTGTCATAATATCGACGTTGTCAGCGTTTAAGACGAGTATGTTACCTGCTAATCCACCAGCATAGTATATAGCAGCAGTAGTGCCGAATGACAACATATAACTACCCATATTGAGCGGTCCAGCCATTGTTCCGCCCGTCAATGGCAGATAATTGCCGAGTGCCGACGCGAGGGCGAAGTCATCTGCGTGGTGGTTGTCGAGCTTGTCGGCATTGACGGCGGTGTTTGCGCTTCCTGCTGTGGAAGCATAATCTATCGTGAGGGATTTCTGCGTTCCGCCGATGGTTATCTGTACGGCCCCGTCGTAGTTGGCTAATTGGGTGAATAAAGAGGTATATTGGCTTTGTACCCACTCCTGCGTAGCGAGCCATTCCCCTGCGACCATAGGAGGCGCACCGTCATTATCGAAATTGACAGCACCTCCTATAGTGATGCAACCGACAGCACTCTGATAGCCTGGAGGCGTGACGGTGCTGGCAAGTATTGCACCATCTACATTACCTCCTGATGTGCGTTTGAAATAGATACCGCCACCGTTCATCGTCACGTTGCCGCTTACGGTGCCGCCCGTCAGCTGCAAGTATCGAGCATCGGAAGCGTCCTGGTCGAGATACTCGGCGAGGGTGTCGGAGTTTACGATTGAACTGACGGTTATTGAGTCAGCATCAAGGCCGTTGGTGACGGTGAGCGATTCTACGGTGCCGCCAGTCAGTGGCAGGTAGTCGGAGGGCGTGAAGTTGTAAGCATCCCAGACCTTGTAATTGGTGCCGTTGCGGTAGTGCAGGATGTCGTTGGCGTTTGAGCGGATGACTCCCTGCGCACTCAGCGCACCGACTCCCCACTGGCTCGACGAGATACCCGTCCACCCGCTTTCGGGCGTACAGGCGAGCATGCCGACACCTCCAGCCCAGTTAATGCCGGAATTTCCGCTGAAATACAGGCTACCAGTCAGAGCCTTGTTCGCACCAGCCGACAGTGGCAGGTAGTTGGCGTGGGTGTGGTTGAGTGCGGCATAGTAACCGTCGGCCTCGGTCTTGGTGATAAAGTTTACGAGGTCGTTCTTATAGGCGAAGTTATCCTGCACCCACGTCTTCAGGGCGTAGGGAGTCAGGTCAACGGGGTCGCCGCCCGTGGGCGTATCGAAAGCCCAGGCCGAGCCGGTCCAATGGAGATAGCCTTCGGCCGACGGCATGGCCTCGGAGTTCAGGCTGGTCAGCAGTGGGCCGAGTGCGACTGACGGCTGACTGCCACCGCCACCGCCTTCGCTGCCTTGGTTGATGACCGTTGTGTCGCCGCTTTTACGCAGGATCATTCGCTGAATTGTTCGTCTTGACAGTTCCATATATTATGATGATGGCATTTCTAAAAGTCGAAGTATTGTGATGTCGTTCCACCAGTCGTGACTGATGGCTATTGGGTAGTAGCTGCCAGACATGCAACCGGGCGAAACGTCGCCGATGCTGTCGGTGTCAAGGTTTACGCTGAGTCCAGGCTTGTTCTCTTCATGAAATCCGGCAATACGGTCGGCCAAGTGCTGCTCGGGCCGGTCGTTCTGCCCTCCCTGCGACGATGCCGTGTAGGGCAGCTGGGTCAGATACGATCCGCTCGGATTCATCAGTATGCCGTAGCCTTGCGAGTTTCCGTTGTCGCTGGCCCAAACGAGGTCGATGTTTTTCTCGTCCTCAAACTTGCTGTTGTTCGTTGCCGTGTAGGTATTCTCGGTGGCATTGTTGTTGGGTGCAAGCGATGCGAGACGTGCAAATCCGAACGTCAGCGACTGGAAGCCGCAAGCCTCGCCCTCGGAGGTTCCGTTGGAGTGGCTGCCGAGACAGCGGAACTCTACCAGCCCGCCCATGTCGCTGATGGGGATGCCGTGGCCGTTGTATGAGACGTAAGGCCCAGCCAGCTGGCGGTTGTCGGCTATCTTATTGTTAACAATGGGTATCTGGAATGTGGCCGAATTACCTCCCCAGTCGGAACCGTCCCACCAAAGATTGCCCACCTTCAGGGCGCAGACGATGTAGCCGTTGCCGCTGCCGTCGTTGTTGTCGCCCTCCATGTTTACTTCGCCGTTGATGGTCAGCATACCGTTGTCGAAAGATATGGGGAACTTGCTGGACAGCTTGAAGCAGTACTCATTGAATGGAACGTTACGACCATTACAGACGAGCTCGTAGGTGAAGTTGTAGTTGTGCTTCTGAGACACGTCGCCCTCATATATCTCAAACGCCGTGAAGCGTCCCATGATATACGACTGGTCCCAATAACAGTCAATCGACAGCAGGTTATTCTCGTACTCTGTCGGCCAATACTGCACGATGAATGTCGTCTTGTCGCCCACCGACACCTGGCTGACCGGCTTCCCGTCAAACAGCGGTTTGATTTCCGACATCGGTATTTCGAGGATGTTATTGTGGCTATTGATGTCGGCCTTGATTGTGACCTTGCGGATGCCGATGGCGTATGATTCCTCGTTGTCGGTATTCACGAAGTCGGTCATGCCGAATGTCTGCCACGACACGTTGACGGGCTGGGCGTGGTCGATGTCTGCAAGGTCGTTGAACTGTATGCGCTCGAACTGCCAGTTGATGACAGCATCGTCGGCGGCGGTGAACCAAAGGTCGTTGCCATGAGTGCGCAGCGTCCATCCGAAGAATGCGCAGATGTCCTGAATGGCCTGTAGACTGCTGTACGTGTTCTCGCCGCTGCCTTCGGTGGCGTAGTTCATCATGGTGGCCTTCTTCAGCAGCCATGAGTCGACGGCATCGCTGCCCTGGAAGTAGACGTACCGCCACTTGTCGGCTCCTATATTGTCAAGCAGCGAGTAGAGCAGATAGCCGACGTTGACAATATCGACGCTCTGGTCGACGTTGAAACCTTCGAGCGCGGCCAGCTGGCATTGCACGGGGAACTCCCGCTCCTGTGTGCCGCCATAGAGCGTGCCGCCGAAGTTCTGCGGTTGCATATAGCCCGCCCAGTCGATAACGGTATTGCCGCCGTCAACATGGCTCAGCGTGACGGGCCGCTCGGTGCCGGTCTTCGGCATGAGGTCGCGCCAGTCGAACGAGTTGCCGTTGGCATCCTTCCCGTCGTCGACGATGCGGATGTAGCCGCTCTGGGTGCGGACGGGTGTGAACATATCGTCGGTGTCATCTTCCTGGGTGGTGAAGGGCTGGGCTGCGCCTTTCAGTGGGATGGCGGTGCCGGTGCCGCCGCCGATACTCAGGGTGTAGGTGGTGGCGGCGCGGAGCGAGACGAAGGTGATGCTGTAATTATTCATGGCGTTTGCGGGCTAAGTAGAGTAATAAAAGTATGAGGGCAACGATGACGGCCTTGTCGCGCCATGAGTCAGTCCACGACGGCTCGCGCTCTACGGTGACAGTCGTGGCCACGGTGTCTGTCTTGCTGATGTAGATGGTGTCAGTCTTCACCCGGTCGCGGAAGTCTGTGCGCCACTTGGTCAGTTCAATATATACAGTGTCGCCCTTCTGGTATTCGTGCAAGTAGATACTGTCACGCAGGTAGATGCTGTCGCGCTGTTGACGGCTGACGTAGCAGGTGTCGGTCAGCCTTTCCACCCGCTCGACGATTCTCGGCGAGCAGGCGGCCAGGCTTAACACCAAAACTATTATTATTATGACAGAACAAACTTTCTTCATTGCTGTTTCTTGATCAGTCCGACGGCTATCTTGGCATTCCTAAGATACGGCAACCGCTTCGGTGCGGTAACGGTGGAGCCGTTAATGATACGTGTGATGTTAGTGTGCTCGTCGCGGTCGGCGCGGGCGTTCAGTCCGTGAGTGGTCCAGAACCAGCCTGCTGAGTCGGCTGCATACTTCGGTTCGCGCAGCAGCAGCCAGTTGCGCTGCTGTAGGTTCTCCATGTCCTTGCCGATGTACGCGCCGTATTTCTTGTAGTTCGTGCGGCCCGTCACTTGTATCAGTCCACGGCCTTTGTATCGCTGCCCGTCGCCGTCGGCCTGCGGGGTGTTGCCGAGGGCTTTGGCCTTTGCGCCGGTGTCGTAGGCGGCACCGCTGGCTATCTCCTCGGTGTAGCGCAGCTGTTCTGACTCCCACGCAATCTGTGCAAGGAAATGAGCCTGGCGCAGCGGGGTAGTGATGCAGTACTTGCGCATCGTCTCGTTCAGCGGTCCGATGAAACGCTGAAGGTTGGCGGTCGTAGCCTGTGGCATGGCCGTGCGTAGCTGTTGGATGGTGAGGTCGGTCATAGGGTATCGTTGTCTATTGGTTCAATACTTTGCGGCTTGGCTTTAGTGCGCGGTTTAGTGATTCCGAGGTCCGCAGGTGCTACGGGCTTTCGGCTGGGGCACTCTCCTGCCAAGCCGCACAATAGAGGGCGCATCGTCTCGACAAGTCGGTTGGTACGGTCAACGTCGCGCTTCAGCGTCCGCACGGCCTCTTCGAGTTCGTCCTGACGCTTGCGCAGATCGTCGCGGTCGCGGCGCAGGTGCTGGCGGTCGTCCTTCAGCTCGGCGATGTACTGCTTCTGCTCGTCGCGGTCGGTCTTGATGTCCTCAATCAGTTGCTGATAGACATCCTGCCACTCCTTTGCTGCATCGGCTTCGGCGGTCTTTGCCTCTGCCTTTGCGCGGCGACGCTGCCACCGCCATGTAAAAAACGCGCCGCCACCTCCACCTATAAACAGGCCGAGGATGGTGACGATGGTGTCAATTGAGATGTATTCCATTCTTGCGGGGTTTTGTTTACCTACGTGCAACACCCCGATGGTGGTTTACTCAAAAATAAAAGAACAAAGATTTAAAGATTAAAAAGATTTTCCACCCCTTCATCTTTAATCTTTCAAATCTTTAAATCTTTGTCCTATTTCTATTTCTCCCACAAGTGGCAGATGGTCGGACAGTCCCTTGAACGACTTGTCGGGCAGGCTCGACTTTATCCTAAGCCAGTAGCGCGAGCAGTAGTTGTTAACCACGAACAGGCGGTCGACGCTTCCGACGTTGTACTTGCCTTCGCCCTCGGCTACCTGTAATGAGCGGTGAACGTGCAGCGGCAGACGCAGGTAGTACTCGATGAGCTCTTTGTCCCACTCGTACCCGTAGTTACAGTTAGTGTCGCCCATGATGATGGCCGGGCGGTCATTGCCCTCGTCATATCGGGCAATGATGTACTCGGTCAACTGCTGAAGCTGTGCACGCCGTGCCGCCACGTCCTTGTTCACGTCGGGGCGCAGGATAGGGTGGTAGAAGTCCGCATCCATGTGGACCACATAGACATCTATCTCCACGCAGTCGCCCACGGTGACGGTGTAGCGTCGAAAGCCCTTCTGAGTAAGCCGGTCGTTGGCGTGGGTGAAGTATCCGTGCGACTTGCGCCACGGGACAATGCGCTCGTCGTCCATCATCACCATGTCCTGCCTCACCAGCAGGCCCAGCCCGTCGGCCTTGCAGCGTGGGTAAGGGGACCAGCGCACGTTGCGGAACGTGATGCCGCCGGTATGCGAGCCGCAGCCGTAGCCCGTCAGCCCTGACAGCAGCTCCCGGTGGTAATTGAAGTCTTCCTGTACGGCGATGATGTCTGGCTTCAGTTCGGCGAGCCGTCGGCTCATCTCGGCAATCTTCCCGGCCACGCCGTCGTTGTCATTCACGCGGACTATGTAGGTGCCATTCACTAACCTGTAGAGCCTGGCCAGCGGGCGAAGCACCCACGGCAGCTGCCGCAAGTCCAACTGCTCCGGCAGGCCGTCGATGTTGTAGGTAACTAATTTGATTTCCATAATGACAAACATTTATAAACAAAGATTTTAAGATTTAAAAGATTATACGACCACGAATTTCACGAATTATACTAATTAAGAACAAAGATTTTAAGATTTTGAAGATTTAATCAGCGGTGGAAAATCTTTTAATCTTTAAAATCTTTGTATTAAATCAAAAAGAGGTGGGCTTATTCGCCCGCCTCCTCTTTTTCGTTCTCCCACTCCGTCGGCTCGGTGTAGAAGTGCATCTCCTTGAACTCCGGGTGCTCCTTCGTGAAGTTCAGAAAGTCCTGAAGCGTCGCCTTCAGTTTCTCCTGGAATCCGTCGGGCACGCCCATCTCAACAGGCCACGTCGTGCCGTTCTGAACAAAGCCGTCCTTGTGGCGGAATCGCATGACAAGAGAGTCGGGCATCTTGGCGGTATAATTCTTGTCGTCGTATCTGTGATAGAAGTCGGGCGACGTGTCCGCGATGTCATCCTCTTCATTGACTACGCGGTACATCACTGCATCTGCCTCTTCCTGGTTCTTGTAGACTCCGTAGCTGGTATCGTAGCCTCCGATGCGGTCAAACTCGCGTGAGTCCCACATCAGCATGAGTCGTTGGTTTACCTCGTCGATACTCTCATGAAGACGGCAGTAGGTTTCGTAAGCCTCACGGCTGAACGGACGAACCAGGATGGCAGCGATGTAGATGTCAAAAGCCTTGTTGCGCGGGTCGTAGTGGTAGATCGTCTGGGCATCCCACATGCCGTAGTCAGGATTGCCCAGCAGCCAGTCTGCCTTCTGCTCCATAACCATGTAGCTGATTGCATCCTCGGCTCTGAACTTAATCCACTCCAGCATCTTGTGCGCTGGCAACTGCTGCATCGTTCGGGGTTTGAACACTCGGACGGTGTACCCGTCCATCTCTAACTCGTGGACTTTCTGGTAATGACTCAGAATGGTGTCCTTCATCTTGATTTTCTTCATTGTCTTTAGAAGTTTAATCGTAATGTATGGATTGCGATGAACACAAAGCCGTCACCGCTTTCGGCTATCTCTTGAGCACGAAGCCCGCAATGGTTTACTCGATTTTCGCGAGCGTGCTGACAACTAAGTCAAGGCCGCGCTCTACCTTCTCCAGCTTGTTCTTCTTCTCAGCCAGGCCTTGCTTCATCATGTTAACGGCGCAAAGGATGTCCGACAGATAGTTCTTGCTGATTTTCTCCTGTAACTGCGCCTTTTCAGTCTTCAGCCGCTCAATCTGTTCGTGTTGCTTCATGATTGTGTTGTGAAGCTCCTCGATGATGGTTCCCTCGTCTGCCGTGTCGCCTTTGCGCGTCGTGTGCGCCACAATACGCTTGCACGGCAACCACTCCGGCGGTGCATTCTTCACATAGATACGCACGCTCCTGGTCGAGAAGCATACATTCATCACCGTCGTCTCAATTCCCGTGTCGGTTGTCACGTTATCGAACCGCCGCCAAACTTGCTGGTCAAATTCTTGTTCTGTCATAGTTCTTAATTCGTTTAATTAGTTGTTTATATTTTCCCTTCTTTCTTCAGAGTTTCGAGTATAACGTTCGTTCCGTGAATATACGCCGTGACGCTGACCTCGCGAATGAGCTCTTGCATCTTATAGTCAAGGTTAAACTCCTGTGCCAATCGTGCCTCCCACATGGCAAGACTTTCGTCTTCCTTAATCTTGGGTATTTTCATAATAATTCTTGATAAAACAAAGGGAGCAACCGATTCGCTCAGTTGCTCCCTTCGTTGGGTTAATGTTCTCTCGATGTCTTACGGTGTCAGCCGTTTCAGTGGTGCCAGGTCTGCCAGTGCTGGGTCAATGATGTCGACGGTCATGCCGATGGCTTCGGCAATGGCCTGGATGGTGACGAAGCTGACGCTGACGAGTTCACCCTTCTCAATGCGCCCTACGTGCTGGCGACTGATGCCTGCCCAGTCAGCCAGTTGCTGCTGGCTCCACTTATTCATCTTGCGCAGGGCAGCGATACGTGCCCCGATGCGCTCTGCCTGTTGTTCCTTGGTCATAACTTAGTAAATCAATAAATACATATAGCCACCGCCGTCACAGAACACCTCACAGTCGAGTTTCGATGCCTTGCACATTTCGTTGGTCTTTTTGTCGGCATGGTTTTTGATGATGTCATACTCCTCGTCTGTCCATTCTCCGAGGTTCTTCTTGCTCATTCTTGCTTCCCACCCTGGCACAATATACTTGTCGGTATTCTTATATGGATGTTCCTCGCACTCAGCAATCACTTCTGCCAATATTTTATAAAAAGATTCTTTCATAATTCCTTATGCTTTTAGTAGGGAGGTGTTAAGCCTCCCCGATTTCTATAGCTTCCATATCGCAGTAGTGAGCGTAGCAGTGAGCCATTGAGCGAAGTGTAGATTCTTTGCTGTTGCCCAGACTGACGGGGAATGAGTTGCCCGTCTCTCTTGATGTGGCGAAACAGCCGTACTTGAAATCACGCCATGAGTTGCGGTAGGGTTTCCCGTTAAAACAGTAGTGAAACTTCTTGCCGTCGAATGTTTTAGTGAATGTTGCCATTGTCTTATGCTTTTATGGGTTTGACTTATTGTGAGTGAAGTTGGCCGTTGTTACGCGGCCAGCTTCATCATCTTCTTAACCAGCTCCTTCACGTCTTCCATCATGTCGTAGTCCTCGATGATGTTGCGGATGACGTTGGCAGTGTGCTTGCGGTTGCCGTCCAGAGCGTAGGCGGTGATGTGGTGGCTGATTGGGGTCTGGCTGATTCCATTCTCGTCATCCTCGTTAAACCACTCGTTGAAAGCCTTCTCGTTGATCTCCTTCAAGGTCTTTCCGAACTCGTCGTTTGCGCGTGCCTCCCACATTGCCATCTCCTCGTCGAGTGTCATCTTCTTGGTCTCGTTGTTGTTTGCTGTAGTCTTCATAATCTTGGTGCCCGTCAGGGTCTTGGGGTTTAATTTGTTATTTGTTTCTTTTTCTGATGCAAAGATATAACAACTTTCGGAAATGCACAAGTATTTACGCATTTATTTCGCGTCAAAGCATACTTTTTTATGCTTTTTCTTACCTTTTTGCATAAGCTACCACCAAATTGTAAAGTCAGAGTTAGCAAAACAACAGGTTAAAACAAAGATTTAAAGATTAAAAAGATTCTGCTTCCCGTCGCGCAATAATCTTCAAAATCTTAAAATCTTTGTTCATATAACAGTCACCAAATCTTCAAAATCTTTAAATCTTTGTTCATTTAAATTGCCAAATCTTTGTTCATGTAAAGTCAGCCTCGCCGTTGATGCTGCCGTCGGGCACGTAGTCCGAGCCTTGCGTCACAATGATGCGGGCAATCTCCAAGCAGTACTCCATCGACACCGCGTGCGGGTCTTCCTTCGATATACCATCCTTAAAAGCATCCAGCCTCTCTTTCCATTCCGGCACGGCCAGCTGCAAAGCCATTTCAGCACGAAACACCGCCGGTATGATGTCCTGCGCCCAATGAATAATTGTTTCCCTGTTTGTCATAATCTTTAAAATCTTTTGTTATTATAATTAGTTTAATTAGTTGTCACAAAAAAAATCTTCCAAATCTTTCAATCTTTGTTATAATGAAAACCGTAGCGTTCTTGGAACATCTGGTCGATATGGTCGGGTACTCTGTCCTCACGCTGCTGCATGAGTTCCAGCTGACTGACATACGACTGAAGAATACGTGCAAAGTCAGCATCGGGGCTTTCACCGCCATCGACGCGGAACCGCCTCTGAGCATACTGAAGTTCACACACCAACCGATGATGATGGGTGAACCGTTCGTCGTTGCCCCACACTAACAGCATGGCGCAGATGATGGCGCACGTATCACGGCTCACGATGGGCAAGCCAACCTCCAAGGCCGCTTCGTACATCGCCCAGCGTTCGCGGTACTGAGGGTTGTCGAATATACTCTCCATACGCTAAAACACTACTATTTCGCCCATCCGTACACTTTCTTCAGGTCAATACCCAGTTCCTTCGCCTTCTCTTCCTGTAGCCGTATGTCGATATACGGGTTACAGTGTATCTCCTTGTGGCAGTCGTGGCAAAGCAGCATGTGGTTACGCTTTGCCGCTCGCAGTTCGGGGAACTTGCGCCACGGCAGTACGTGGTGAAGCTCCATCCACTGCTTCGCGAAGTGCTTGCCGCACATCGGACATACACCCTGCTGCTTTTCGTACATCTTGCCTTTGATGTCGCGATGAATACGCGCCAGCCTGTCGTTGCGTTCGTGAGTCTCATACCGCATCTTCACGCGGCACGACGACATGGTGAAGTAAATACCCAACAAACGCCAAGTGTGCTTCCAGTTCTTCCGCTGTGCACGATGTGGCGGCTCGCGGTAATCATCCAAAACAGGCGGCACGATGTTCACCGTCCCGCCCTGATTGTCGATATTGATATTCATAATTCCTTCAATTTGGGTTAATAATTCTGTGATGTCTTTGCTGTCAAAACAACTCTTGCTGCACCACCTTCTTACCTGGATGGTGGTTGGCGTAGTTCAGAGCGTGCACTTTCTCTTGTGCTCGCTTCAGGTGTCCGATGATGATGTCCACATCATCGTCGTGCACATCACTCTGCACCGCTTCCATGTGCAACAGGGCACTGTCTATGCGGTGTATGGCTTTCTGCAATCGTTCTGCTGGTTTCATAGTTCCTTATAAATTCGTGTAATTCGTTGTTTACTCACTCACCCTCCCCTCTGCCACGTCGAACAGGTGCATGGCATCTTCGAGGGCGGCTACCACGTCAATCTTGTTGAACTGTCCGCTGCCCTTCACGATGCGACGCAGGTCGTTGTTGCCCATCTCCACAGCGCAGTTGCCGAAGCACCAGGGCCACAGCGGACTGGCTGAGAACTCTATCAGCGGGGGATTGTTTAGGATGAGCGTTTCGAGGTGGCCGATGATGGGTGTCTGACTCATGGCCGACTGGCTCACGGGTATCACCATCGCCTGGATGATGTCGGCCAAGTCCTTGGGGCTGGCATCAGGGCTGCGATGTAGGAGTGCCGTCTGGAGCCATGCCTTCAGTTGATTGATGGGGTCGATGCTCTGGGCAGGGTCGTAGCCAAACGAGTGGAAGTTGAGCCGTGGGCGCATGAAGTCGATGTCGCCCTGCTCATTGCTCTCGTATGCCAACTGCGCTATGCGGTTGATGGCGTAGGCGGGGTTGAACACCTCACCGGGGCATACGTGTAGCCATCCGTCCTTTATCCACTGCTCGTAGAGCGGGCGGTTCGGGCTGTCGTTCAGTGCCTTCTCCAATATCCATGCATCGCAGTCGGCAAAGATGTGGCCTTGCGGTGTGGCGGTGGGGATGTAGTTCACGGCCAGATAAGCATGCGCAAAGAGGTCGTCGCCGTGGCTGAAGTCCATGCCCACGAATATCTTCTGCCATCCGTCCTGATAGCGGCAATCGGTGATCCGTTTCGCCACCTGTAGCGGTCGGATGCGGTCGCCGGTGATCCACTTCGTCACCTTGCCCGTCTGCCACATATTGAAGTCCTTCGTCAGCACTTCTTGTTTCGTGTCCTCGGTGCCGGTGGCGGCATCATGGAGCCTATCTCTATAATACGTCGGTTGCACGGTGGTGCCGATGCTTCGGTTGACTTTCTTGAATAACTCCGTGTTGTCGAGTTTCGATAGATCGTCAGTTACCTCCCATTTGTCAAGTTGCAATAAAAATGCACACCATTTATCTTCTTCCGTGCGGTGGGGCTGTCCCAGGGGGTACTGCATCTCGCTCATCAGCGATGCTTCCACCTGCTCCAACTTGGTCTTGTAGGGGCCTTCTTTGATGCGGCCGGCGGTGGTGGTGTGCAGCAGCAGCTTCTCACGTCGCGGACCCGTTGAGCCCCAACAGGTGTCAACTGCCGCTTGCATGTCGGAGTGGGCATTGACGTAGCCCGCCTGTCCGTGCTCGTCG
>Ga0326512_10001022_pt1 | contig 22740 bp, 27 predicted proteins | sample 1_2617_0518_D_FD_203652 | JGI IMG/M metagenome (GOLD analysis project Ga0326512, IMG submission 203652) | Bovine rumen microbial communities from UC Davis, California, United States - 1_2617_0518 | ecosystem: Host-associated > Mammals > Digestive system > Stomach > Rumen | place: USA...
AATTAAAGACCCAGCCTTTGATGATATATCTTTTAATCCAGTTAAAGCATTAGATGTTATCTTAGATATATTATTTTTTAGTAAGTTGGTAGATTTAAGAACAGACTGGACGCCATTGCCCATATTGCTAAATCCAACACCTAAATTAATTGCGCCTAGCGCGCGCATAGAGCCGCCAAGTTTATTAATAGATGTTTCAATTTTACCAACTTCACTGCTTGTATTATCAAATGAGTTTTTTAAATTTTTAGTGGCTGAATTTGCTTGGGCTGTATCAACCACTAACTTTATACGTAAAGTTTCATCCATCATTTTCCCTTTCGAACTTTTTATTAAAGCCTTCAGCCCAAGCCTTGAAGGTATCAACATCCTTCCGCACCTTGGCGGTCTGTTGAGCATCCTTTATTTCTTCTTCTTTGAATAGAGTGGGGAATATCTCATAAATCTCAGGATATTTTTTACTATCAAGCATAGCGACATTAATAAGCGGCGGTAATTTGTAAAGCGCCGATGCTATAAACTAATTACGCCGTTCTTCTCGCCAGCCCCAGGCTTTAATGTGTCTATTTATTTCGGGAATTGTCATTGTCCAAAACTTTTCTTCGCTAAGACCTACATTAAGGGCGTAGTCCAAGAGTTCAAGAATTAATGAACTAAGACTACGCCCTTCATCAATTAGTTTTTTGAGGCGCTAGCCTCTTCTTCACCGCTCTCTTCCTCAACTTGGCTATTGAGTAAGCCGGCATTCTGGAATACCTTCATTACTTGGTCAGTCATAAAATCGTAAATAGAATGACCTTCCTCAAAGTAAGTATCAAGCAATTCCGCAGCCTTTTCTACTGAATACCCGCTATGATAAGGCTGTAAAGATTGATGAAGAATATAAACTATATCTCTAATCTTAGGAAGTTGACCGTCAGACAGAGCAACAAAAACATCTACAGGGTTCTTGCCAAGTCTATCTTCAAGCGTCATAACTCCCATTGTTGTCAAACGTAAACGGAACTCTTTAGTTCCAACTTTCCAAATAGTATATAACATATTATATTACCTTACCTTTATTTTTTATTCTTCCTTTTGGAGTAAAAAAGGGGATAAGGAAAAGGAAGGAAAAAACCTTATCCCCCCGCAGTTATTACTGCTTATTAACCTACTTGACTAAATTCAATAGTAGAAGCAGGTGTTAAAGCGATAGTATCAGTAAGGGCTTCGTTCGTGCCAACGCCGTTGATACGAATGGAAACCTGTGCTCTAAACTTAGCAAGAGTTCCAATAGAAGCAAAGTCATCAGAAGGAGCGGCATCGCCCATATCAGGCAGACCGACAACCCAATACTTCTCAGACAGACTCTTAAGAGTATTGAACTGAGCAGCATCGTGTAAGCAAGTGAACTCAATGCTATCACCATAGGTCAGAAGACCATTGATGAAGGTGTGAGCGTGGTCATTAAATGTAGTAACTTCAATGGTCTCAGCAGTGCCGCCGATGTCGGGGATTGCCTGTAAACCTTTGATTAAAGTAGTGCCAGCGCCGGCAGTGCCGGTGGCAGTAATAGAAATTGTATTATCATCACCATAGCCTAACAGGATACCTTTGGTAATACGTCCAGTTACGGCTAAAGCGGTTCTCTGGTCATTCGCCATAGTTATTTAACCTTTCTCGCGTTCTTACGCTATAATTCATTATGAACTGATATAGATTATTTATATTCAGTTGGTTGAAACTTTCCCTAACAAATCTATTAAGGTAAAGTGTTGTATCTATTTGCTGTAGATAGCCTTCTGCTTCTTCTAAGTCTTTACAGTATAATTTGATTTGATATACAGGGCGGCTATATCTCAAGTCATCGCCCTCAACTGTTACTGCGTCACTGCTCAACCTATAAGTAATACAAGGCACTTCTACAGGTTCGTTTGTATTCTCGGCATAGACTGGAAGAATAGGTTCCAGCGTTTTAGCAAGAAATTCACCCCATAGTTTCACTGGAATAATTCTCCTTTCACCGTTTTAAGTATTTCTTCTTTAATACGCTCAGTATTCTCTTCTAGAGCGGGCATTAAGAATGGTTGCGGTTCTTGCCCTTCTGTCCAATAAAACTCACCATCGGCGGTTCTATATACCCAAGGCGTTTGGCGACCATCACCATTAGCGGCGTGAATACCTGTCCCGAACTCCACATAAGGAGCATATTCAACAGGTGTGCCCACATAACAAGCATTTTCCCAGCCACTATTTTCAACTCTATGTTCAATAGAGTTTCTTAATACACCAGTCTTACCAACTGGGCACCGCATCTTAGCATCATTCTCTACTATGATGCCCGCCCTATCTAATGCCTTTTTTACCGTAGAAGGTTTTATTCCTTGTTCAAGATATACTTTAAACTGGTCTAATGTTATTTCTCGCATTTTAACAAAGCCTGCTGAAATCTATTAGAAGGAATAATATATTTTATTAGATAAACCTTTTCACCGTCTATAATCTTGTTTCCAGGGATAAGGTCAGCCGCCTTAGTAATACCAACAGAATCACAATCAATAAAGCGCGGGTCATCTACATTGACTTGCGTCATTATCTTTATCATCATTTCTATCTCTTGGTCTTCCCATTCTTTCTTTAACTGACCATACTTATCCTTGGTATCAGAGAATACACGGTAAGTAACCTTCTTAATCTCTCTATTAATCATTTTACTACCTGTATTCTCCGATATGCTTGTAATTGCTTTTTAATATAATCTGGATAATCAGATGAGTATGAGAAACTTACTCCAGAATAGTTTTCATTATCAACACCCTCAGTTCCCATCCGATTATAATTCCAGACTGCTATATAAGTAATTACTCCTTCAAGTTTATCTAATTCATAATTGTGAGTATAATTCACAACCTGTTCTACGGTAAAATCAAGCAACATACGGAGCAATTTGTCTTTGCTATCGTCTGTTATACCAAGCATTGCTTTTAATTTTTCTAACATAATTGCTCCTTAAATCCAAAAGGAAGATTAATGATTAAGCGGTCATCAGGACAACGCGGGTTTCATCGGTAAGAGCAACAACACCAACCTTGCGACCATAGATGCTATTCTTACGATGGTCAGCATCGCGTTCCTGTTCAATCTCAAAGCCCTTCTTGATGAAGTTAGTAACAGCCAGACGGTCAGCAAGGATTGCTTCGGTCTTGTCGTCAAGAGCCTTGCTTACATAAACGGGAACACCGCAGACGGAACCGATATAGCCAGTGCGAACATAGGCTTCAACATAAGAAAGGTTGTCTTTAAGGTTCTTGCGGAATTCGGCTTGGATAGCGGGGCTAATCAGCATAAACAGACCGTTTTCGTTCTCATAAGGATACAGGGCGATAGCATCGGCAACATCGTCAAAAGTCCAGGTACAACCAGTTTTCTTAAGGGTTGCTTTTTCCCATTCGATAACGGCGTCAGTAACAGCCTTATCAACAAAAATCTTAGCCATCTTATCCAGACCGGCTTCAACAACCATTGGGTCATTCATCTCCTGCTCGTCAGCATAAACGAACTTAGCCTGTGAAGTCTTAACAACATACTCTTCAGGGCTAAAGGAAACTTCGATTTCACCAGTGTTGCCTTCAAGCATATTAAGGTCTTCGGCTCTACCAGTTGCGGTATAGCGGTTGATAACCTTCTTCATACCAGCGTTTTCAGAAAGAGAATAATCACTGGAGATGAAGGCATTAACATCAAGAGCAGTAATAACTTTATTTTCAAGTAAAGATTCAAGCACTTCATTCTCATACAGTAAGTGCTTTGCGGTGGAACCCGCAGTATTATCAACGTATAAAGGCGCAGCCATTTTATTTTATCCTTTCATTATTCTCCTGTATTCATCAGGATTTTGTGTTTTAAATATTTGTAAATCTCTAGCAGACAATTTAAGTAAATCTGCTTTCTTCATTGTCTCATCTGCGCCAAGGTTCTTCTTAGGAGCATTACCCGCTAAACGTTTTTCAACCTCATCTTTAACAGACTTCTTAAAAGCCTTCTCTAATGCTTTAATCTTCTGGTTCATTACCTCGGCGTCTGTATCAACAACGAAATCAACAAGAGAAGCATCTAACCCTTTATCAACAAGGACACTTAAACAAGCCGCCTTATTTTCAGCAAGTATTAGTTTGTTTTCTCTTTCTTCTAATTCAAGTTCTCTCTGATTAAGTTCATATTCAGTCCGCTCAGTGTCGCTCATATTCTTGAGTTTATTGGCTTCGCGCTGCCTTTTCTCAAGTGTCTTCTGTAATTGACTTACGCGGCGGTCTCCTTCTTTTTGAAGAAGCATCTGAATTTCTTCCTCAGTGTAAAACTTACCATTTTGTTCTTTTTCTTCAGTTCCAGATTCATTATTCTGACCCTGTGTATTTTCTAAGTTCTCAGCCATTATTGCTTACCCTTTCTTCGTAAATAAAATAAGAGAGATTAAAAGTCTCTCAATAGTAATAGAAATTTATTATATGGAATTTATGTTTTTATGCCCAAGAGAAAAGAAGAAAAGTTGCGGCAGTCTCGGTTAAGCAATCGGTTGTGTCGGCTCGCCCGCTCCATTTTCTTCTTCTCTTGGACTAATTAAATTATTAAATAATTTTTATTGAAAGTCAAACCCAACTATAGGTTGGTACACCATCACTTACAACTACTTGTAAAGTATATGTGCCGTCGGTGGTTGGCGGTACTGGAATTGCTGTCTTGATATTACCATCACTATCTCTCTTAATAGTGTTATTGTCTAGCGGTAACCAATATGAATTTACCCGTTGAATAGAAGTAGCACTCACACCCAACTTATATATAGTGACTGAACCATTATGTTTGATATTTTCTTTTAGAGTAAACTCAAGTCTGTCAGTTGAACTATTATAACTTACAGAATCAACAACTGTTTCAAAACCATCAATGGTTACTGCGTCTATTGTTGCTCCAACATTTAATTCTCCTGCTATTGAATATGTTTGGTCACCATAAGAACCATTACAATAGTTGAAAATAAGATAATAGTTTCCTTGACCCCAAGAATTATAAAAACTTCTCCAACCAAGCAACTGTAAAATGTAATGAGTATTGTCAATTCTTACATCAGTATTTCCAATTCCATAACTTCCTTGGTTAGTAGGAAGTATCCCGCCTATTGGTGATGGTTTCAGACTACAACTAAATGTATAAGCCTTTCCACCATCTGAAGTTGATACTGTGCCTAATGTCATATTTGTTCCGGCACTTAATCGAACTCCTCTTATAACATTTTCCGCATCAGTATATAATGTTGGATAATATGCGCCATTATATACTCCTTCAGTCCCTTTTATATTTACATACTTATTAGGTAATTTATGAACGGTTTCTGTAATAACATCTGTGCTCGAAGTATAAGTATCATCATATGGCACTTCAGGGAAAACTAAGAAATTAGGAGTAATATATGGAGAATTGAGTAGTAATCTTGCGCCCCATATTTGATTAGCACCACTTCCTTGAGTAATTACAGAGATACTTCTAACATCTCCGTGCCCATTACCGGTATCTAAATCCACATTAACATTGCTAGCCCACATACTATTAACAGTATTAGAATTTAGATATCCTTCCATCTGGTAAGTATTGCCATTATAATTATAGTTTAATATGAACTTCCATTGTTTGGCAGTATCAGCGTGAGTAGTTTCATAGACATATTTACCACAATCTGATGTATCTTCGCCATTATAAGTTGTAGGAGTTCCCCAATTGTTAAAGCAGTTATAAGTATTTGTTATATACTCGCTATAAACTGGAACTGCTTCTTGTAATTCATCATTCGCATTCTTGATAATACTCTTATTGTCAATATCTACAGAGCCGCCGCCACCAGCAGGAGCATACAAGGTAGTAGTTACACCATCAACTATAACATCAGCAATAGCGGTTCCGCTTGTTAATGTCTGAGTAACAGAAACTTGAGAACCGCCGCTGGCAGCCTTCAGCACGCCATTGTCATTAATGATTGTATCATTATCAATCGGCACATACTGCGCGGGTAATTGATGAACTGTTGTATCACCTTGCTGTCCATAAAACCAAGAACAGTTCATATTAAATATACCCTCGTCTCTGTAATTTTCTATTACATCGCCGGCATTATTAGGTGTGATAATTAACCATTCAACATTACTACAATTTACACCGTTTAAATAGATGTGCGTGTTATAATCGCCCGACCCTATATTTTCAAGGTAAAACTCACAAGTTGGGTTAGCATCAAGTTCTGGAATTATCCAGGTATAACCGCCGTATGAATGACCTTGGTCTGTTGCCGCAGTCCAAGAGCCAGAATAAATATGGCTATCAATCTTTGCCGTAACTGTATAAGCATCAGTATTAGTATTAAGTGTAATATCTGTGTCGTTTATATTAATAGAACCGTCAGCATCATCACCAACGCCATCTATATCTTGCCAACCAGTAATTTGGAGACCTGCCGGCATCTCATCAATTGTCTCTGTATAAAGTGGCACCGCCATTTGGACTTTACCTTGGTCATTTGTAATGAGTGATTTATTATCAATTTCTACAGAGCCGCCGCCAGATGGAGCATATACATATGTTTCAGCCACGCCTTGTCTATTAGTTACTCGCAGTGTGCCAATTTGTTGTCCTTGTCCGCCTGTTAAGTCTTCGTATTCTACATTTGAAACACCACTACCACTTTGTGCTACTAACTTGCCATTAACATTCTGAATAGTATCATTATCTATTGGAACATACTCTGCCGGCAATTGATGAATTACGGTATCTATAACTCTTGCTTGGAACTTAAGAAAAATATTACCATATGAGTCATCAATGTCCATAAACTCTAAATCGCGGAAATCTGCGGGCAAATCTGATAACGCTTCTAAAGTAATAAGCATAGCATTTGGGTTATGTGGATTATCTGTTCTTGTAAACGTTATTTTCCACTCAACATTTTTAGTATCGGTGACAGTAATTGGTTGATTAATATCTACATTATTAGCGACAACATCAACCTGTTCATAAGTAGAATACCCTTGCTGAATTAAATACTTAAAATAAATTTCATCAACATTTGGATAATCTACAATGTCATATATTACTTCCCAATAACCGTGTGTTGCCCATTTATTTTCATAACCTTGTTGTTCTCTATTCGCATACCATTCGCCAGACATTGCTGGGTCAGACATTGCTGGAATTTCAAAATAAAAACGATAATATCCATTTTCTAATTCATCCAGACAATTAAATGCTATATAATTTAATATAGGATGGTCACTTTCTTCAACTTCCGTATAGATTGTCCATCTTTTTCCAGCATTATCAGTATAAATAGCACTTGTGTCAGTTAAATCAACAGCATTCCATTGCCCTGTAATAGTTTCGCCGCTCTCACTATCGTAAATACCAGTATACCAATATCTAATAGTAATATCTACAGGATTTGTATAATCGGCATATGGGTTAGCATAAAATTTATTTGTCCAAATAATTCCTCGGACAATACTTGCCGCGCGGGTTACTTGACGAACTTCATCAATGTGCTCTGTATATACTGGAACGGCTTCACTTACTTTACCATCACTGTCCAAAACAATTGACTTATTATCAATCTCAAGCGTGGAGCCTTGTACATCGGCGTAAATATTCCCATCACTATTTACCTTAATAGTATCATTATCAATATTCAGATATTCGCTTGGTAATTTATGATAAACAATCCCGCCGTTTATGTGATATGTTACATTTGTGCTATCAAATTGAGAGTCTTGTAATTCTTCTACAGATAGTGAAACTAATTTATAAGTATGAGAACTAGAACTATCACAATAAACAGAACCATAATTTTGAATATCGCCTGTGTTTGATGCGGCTAAACGAAAGACTGTAAAATTATAATCTCGTTTACAAGGCGAACTATCTGTGAATGAAAAACTCATCCAATCAACACCACTTCCAGAATATTCCGCAGTGCCATATGTGTCAACAGTTTCAATAATTTCACCATCAACTTCTATATTGAACCTAAAGAACACTGTATAATTAGTATTTCTAATTCTACCATTATTATACAAATATTCTCCATAATCTCCATTAAAGTATTTGGTATAGAAATCTTGATAACCTGCTGAGGCTGAATTTAAAGTATATTCACGAGTACCATTTTCAGTATAAATAGGAACCGCCTCTTGGATAACACCATCCACTTCAATAAGAGATTTATTATCAATCTCAACGGAACTACTCTCTGGCGCGTAGAATGTAGTGGTTACGCCATTTACTGTGACACTACCAACTTCTGTACCAGTGGAAAGAGTAGCAGTTGCGGAAATAGCGGGAATAACGCCTTCGGCTATCTGTAATTCGCCATTGTCAACGGTAAAATCATCGCCCAGGGTTTCAAATGGTTTATCCTTTAAGTGTGCCCAGTCAGTAGCACCTTTGCCACCGCCAGCAACTGTTTGTTTAGCCATTAAAGTGCCAGTATTTCTAAGTTTCGCTTTTAAATCTGCCATATTATATCACCTCTGGCATTTCGCCGCGTATTTCAAAGAAACTGTCTTTGATAACAGTATTGTGTTCACCTTCTGGATTTAAAATCACATTATAAAAATATATAGAAGGTTCTATGCCAGCAGTATCATTATTTTCAAATGAAAATGTAAATGTATCATCAACAATATCTGCTACCTTCTGAAGTATTAACTTCTCGGTAGTAAAAATATTTAGTTGTAAAACATCATCTTCTGCCGGCTTATATAATTTATCATCCAAAGTATAAATATCAACAGCAAATGAAGCGCTGTCTTTTTTATCCAGGATTATTTTATTATAAGGTAAAATTGAAAACATTATTTTATCTACCTTTCTAAGTAGCAAAATTTTAATAAAGACATATAAATATACATCTTGTTAATTTCATCTTATCTATAGTTAATTGTAATTAACTACAGACATATTCCAAAAGAGAGGAATGAATTATTCTATAATTGGTATAATCGCGCAACGGCAATTTGGATGTGACCAGTTAGGCGGAATGTGCTAAGTATCAGTGATTGGAAATATCTGTCCATCTAATTCTGCGCACAAATCACAGACACTAGTTGTCTTACCCCTCACAGTAAAACTCGGTGTTGGGTCTGCTATCCATTGATAGAACTTAGCACCAGCGTCTTTGTATCTATCCACTGACGCTTCATTATAGATGTGCGCCATCTCTGTTCTTGCTAACCGGCACGCATTGTGATACTCAACATTGAAATTATTCATTAAGTTCTCAGTTAACTTATCAACTGAAGCACCGGCAACAACCGCATCAGAAAGATTTGTCATTATACTCTGCTGTAATTGACCTACGTGATTCCAAACTCTTGAACTCCACGCCTTCCCATCTTGGCACCAAACCTTATTCACAATTCTTCTAACAGTATCTTTATCTGCCGAATAAGTTGTGCCAAAGTTTTTTGATACCAAGAGAGAAGAAGAATTATACAAATCAACAAAGCGGTTCTCTAAACCTTTTATTTCGCGCTCGCCCAACGTTATCAATTCATTACTTATCTTTTGGTATAATTCCATATACTTATTATATGATTGTTGATGACTTACTATTGCGTCTAGCGGCGTATCCTTTTGAAGTCTGTTGTAATATGCTTCAATTTGGTCTTTTACTCTTTCAAGCAGTTCTTTATAATACTTTGCTAGCCAGGCATCAGATTCATCTATACTCATCTATAAGTTGCGCTGCCCCTCGCGGAGCATTCTTTTATACCAGTAATTCCGTATCTGTAGTGCCATAACTATACAAGTCAGGCATATTAGCCTTCTGTTCCTTTCTTGCTTTTTCTGCCTCTTCAGCAGGGTTCTCAATGAACTCTAACTGGCTTAACAGTGTTTCATTACTTACAAGACCACGCAGTAAATTAATAACTTGCGCAACACTGGCTGTATCTTCAGGAATGTTATAGTGAAACTCTATCTTCACATCACGCCACAAAGTTTCTTCTCCCTTTAAGTTTAATATCGCGGCAATAAGTTCAATGCGTCTTTGAAGTGCCTTCTTCATATATGCCTCAATAGACTTAGCAATATTAGTAAAGCCAATCAATTTATACTTAAGAGCAACGCCACTTTGCGCGCTGAAATCTTGCGCATTAAAATCAGGGAATGAACCGATAACGTGAATAAGGCGCTCAATATCTGTTAATGTAGTCTGTAACTGAGTATCAGAAACATTTTTAGTAAGGAACTCTGCGCTGGCGTCAGTATCAAGCATTAGCGTTCTATGCGCCTTCATCGCTTCTAAATCTTCAGCGTCCGCAATAGCGCCCTTCAAAACAAGATAAGCATCGCTGAAATCATCAAACGCATCAACGCCGCCGCTTAACATATCATTGTAAGCATCGTTTAGCGACATTATCTAGTCAAAAATACTATCGCACTCTTCATCAAGATTGAAGAAGGTCATAGGAACCTGCCCAAAATAGTGTGGCTCTTCGCTAATCAGATTGAATGAAGCAAATCCAGGAGCAGAAGAATATTTACGGCAAGACTTATCATCATAAACTTCAACATAGTATTTGTCTTGAATTTCATCCGCAAAGCCAGCCCTATAGAAGCGGATAGCATAAAGCAGGTTATGTTCCAAGGTATCATCATATACATCAATTACTTCTCTTGGGTCTAACTGCGCAAAACGTGTAATGCCATCACTATCAATGTAAGACAGTTCGGCGGCACGCCCATATATCAGGGCATTCCGTAGGTATAGGGTATCCGCCTAATGAACATCATTGTAATTGAGTACATCGTATACCGCATCAAACTCATCTTCGTTCTCATTGTTGGTATACGTAATATCATTACCAGTTATATACCCATTAAACACATTTACTGCCGTGCGGCAGAAGTTAACACATATCTTATTACAAGGTCTGCCGGTATCACTTGCCGTTTTATAAGCAATAGCCATCTTTCCTTTGTAATAATCGTGGTATCTTTTCATCTTGGGCAAATCATCCTGTATAAAAGTCTGAATGATTTTACCAAGAACATCTAAAGATAACCCATCATCTTTATTTAGTAAAAACATTGATTTTTTACCTCATCTAATTCCTAATAGTTTTTTATCAAAACTCTTTAGTTGTTTATTAGTATAAATATCACTATAAGCATAACCCAAGGCATCAATGCTATGGCTGAACTCGTGTGTTGTCTTATCAGTGTATTTATCTGTTTTCTTGTCTTTTATATACGAAAAATTGCCAAGTTCGTTTAAAACGTCTTGGCATTTCGGTAAGACAATAATTTGATTGTTCTGTAAAAATGATATACGGGCTTCTACTGAACCCTATCCCTTTACACAAGGATAAGTATTAAACCCTTTTTCACGGAAGAAACTTATTGCGCGCGGGTCTGCGGCATCACAAGCGACTTTAACCTTTTTAAGATTCATAGTCTCCATTGCGGCGGCAATCTTATCAAGCGTTTGCCCGCTTCTATAAAACTGATTATACACATATATTATATGGTTCTCTTTATCATATAGTGTATCAACAATTGCCGTTGGGTCTGTCCAGCCAATATCTAAGCCGCACCTTCTTTCTATGCCGTGACGTGCGGCAATCTCCATTGGGTTAAACATTTCTTCTTTCCAATTCGTTAGAACCAGACCTTCAGCATCAACACCCCAGCGCCCATAACAATATACTTCTGCCTTGCGCGGATTTCTCACCTTTAACTCTTCCAAAGCATCTACATACTCTTTTGGCAAATGCGGATTGTCCAGATAAGTGCTATGTATATACAAAAGGTTTTCCGGCGGATTAACCTCGCAAAAGTCATAAAGCCAAGAGGACTTAGAAATTGGGTTCCAAGCCATTATTATTTGCTGGTTTGCGGCGCTGCCGCGCATTCTCAAGTTTAACTGGTCTACTGTTTCTTTTGGAACTTCAAATGCCTCTTCAATAAATATACAGGAGATATTGTTTATGGAAAGAAGTTTATTTTCATCGTCCAGCCCCAGAAAAATAACGCGGGAACCATTAGGGAATGTTATTTCAAAATCTGTTTCTCTAATTTTGACGTATGGCAGCAGTTGCCATTTACCAAGTATCTCTTTAAACAAACTAAAGACGCTGTTCCTAATAGTTGTTCCATAGCGGCGGCAAGCCAATATATTAATTTTTTCGCGGCAAGCCCGCACAATCAATTTCTAGACAATGAAGTAACTTTTTCCAGAACCGCTCGAACCCATATAACATTCAAACCTATGTGAATAATCCAAAAGGTAAGGATAAAATTTTGAAGAGAACTCTTTGGGAGAAATGTTTAATTCAATATTCATACATACTCCCAATGAAACCCGCCGGCAGTCTTCTTTAAACCGCGGCACGCGGCACTTATACAAGATGAGTTCACGCCGGTCTGCCGCTCTGCTTCACTCATACTGGGATACTCAACACCTGTATCAACACATCTAACAGGGCGCGGCACCCAGTTCCTTTCTTTATAACCACCTTCGTTATTATCCCAGGCTTTTTTGGTATTACCTTTTATATCAGTCCAAGAGAGATTAGAAACACGATTATCATCTGGAATACCGTTTTGATGGTCTACTATATTCTTGCCTTCCTCGCGCGGCAGCCAGGTTAGCGCAATAAGCCGATGAATTAATTCTGTTTTCTATTTGCCGTTCTTCGCAATAAGATTTACTCTTTGATAGCCATACCTATCATATTTGGGTTTTAAATATCTCTACCTAACAATTGACCAAATGCGACCTTCCGTTGTCGCCTAATATTTCCCCTCATAACCAGGGATATCTTTAAACATTTCGTATGTGCTTTCCATTATACGCTTCTCCTTTTATTTATTCGCCATCCGGCTTATTTTCTTCTCTCTTGCCATCTACATATGCTTCTGCGGCAGCATACAGGGCTGAACTTAACATAGAGCAAACCATACCAATAATAGCAATGGTTTCATTTTCAAACTTAACGCCCGCAATACTCATTCCAATAGAGCCAACAAATGCGGCAAAACTTAGAATAAACTTGCGGCTCGTTATCTTACGAATAAAATCTTCAAACTTCATCGTTTTCTTCTCCTATATTAATCTTTATGCTTGGCGTGCTAATATTTGCGTCCACCTTTTGGCTTTGTAAGCCCAGTTGCTTTTGTAGTAAGTCAATGCTCTTCGCCCAAGTTGGACTTTTCTTTCCTTTCTCATCGCGGTACTGAATGTCATCAACTAATTCCTTCATAATCAGTTGTGCCTTATCGCCAATGTGTGCCAAATACTGCGCCCGCACCTCATTAAGATACTCGGTTGCGCCAGCCCGCTTTAAAATCTTTCCGGCTTCAATCAAGCAGGCTTGGTCTGTCATCAACTCAACATCATATACGTCTTTATATGATTGAGTTTTGTTTCCCGTTTCAACAAACCTCTCAATGAACTTCTTCATCTTTGCGGTCAATCCCGCTTGCGGCATCTTCATCACCACTTTCCGGCAGAAACACAAGTGTATCTCCTACCATTATATATTTATCACCTTCCATTATAATCAAGGTGCCATTTTCAATTTTTGCCATCTTCGCTCCTTTTCTTTGCTATCTCTGCTCTACAACATCCGCATATAGATAAGTATTCCGTCCACGAATCGCCGAAAGCAGATAGTCTCCGCTTGTATTTTTTAGACTGGAATGATATACCTTCCCAATAGTGTCCATTTCTATCCGTATAGTTACACATCGGTTTTTTACATAAATCGCAACATTCTATCGTCATTCTTCGTTCCTTATTCCAAAAAAGAGCGGTTAAACCCGCTCTCTTTTTATTTAAAAATCAAGTTCAAGTGTATTCTCATCAACTTGAGTAATCCAGCCAAGAGATTTCATAGTTTCAATATCAAAGTTGGAAAGATACCATTGGGTATCGTCATCTCCCCATTCTTCTTCATCTTCAAGATAAGTATAGGTTTCGCCCCCATTGATATACATACCAAGCACGTCATCAATGAACATTAGTCTGTCGCGGTCAACAAGGTTTCCAAGTTTATCTGAATAAATCAGTTCATCAATAACGCCAATAAATGAGCGCATATCGTTGTCATACCTATAAAGGTTCTTTACTTTTAATACTTTAGCCATAATATTTCTCCTTTTTCATTTTCTATATATATATTATACTATAATTTTCTAAAAAAATAAATTAGAATGCCTTTTAGCGAACTTTATTCAAATCAAAAACATATTCCGCTTCATAAGGTTCTTTTTCTTCTTCTTCATTAATCCAATCAATCAGCCCATACTTGTCAAGTTCAAGAACAAAATAATTGGACACCCAATGCTTATTTTCTGAATACCAGCCTTCGCTATCTTCACTGACTGTAATCATATCATCTTTTGATGTAAAAACGCCATCGCCATTAGCAAAGATAGATAGAACATCAGCGTCAAGAGTATAAGCGTATTCAGTATCACCATAAGAAATCTTACGATTAATAAGATACATCAGTTGAAGTGCGTTTTCATAATTTACGTTCTTAATAGTTAATTTAGCCATTGTGTATTTTTCTCCTTTTTTATTTTCTATATATATTATAACATTTTTTATAAAAAAAATAAAATAATACATTCCAAAAGGAAAGAAGAAAAGTAAGGGCGGCAGCCCCACTAAAAAAGGCGGCAAGCCCTACCAACCTGCCGCCCATATAAGGAGGAAAAGAGATATATTATGGCAATAATCTCATTTATATATGAAAAATACTAACCTGTTATTATTAGTATTTGTCCACGAAGAAATTATTCTTTTGTTAGAGGTGATAAGACTTAAAGACGGAACCTGCTTATCTTCTTATCTTATTCCTCTAACAAGGTTATTACCCTAGCATATCCGCTGCCAGCCGCCTACTAAGCGTCATCGCAAACTCTTTCCATAGATTAGGCATAGAAGGAATCATTGGTTCGCTCGGCTTTTTGGTATTCAATTGTCATTTGGAAAGAAAATTTATATATTATAGAGAGTGAATATAAGATAAAAAATGATTTAATTGAATGACAACCGGTTTTTTATCTTACATATATAGTATACTAAAAATTTTTTAAAAAATCAAATTTTTGATGGGTTTATGCCTCATTTGACTTTTAAAAAATTTTTTTGTAAAATAGAACCCGTAGGGAAAGAAAAAGTTAAGCAAAAAAAGGTTAAAGGGTTGTTAGTATATTTATATAATTATATATTATATAATATATACGGAACAGCCTTATTTTTTTATTTAACAAGAATTTTTAAAAATCTTGGACAAAACCTTATAATCCCTTTGTTGTAATTTTCAATATTCTTTGAGAGGGTTTTTAAAAAAAACAAAAACAAAAAACTTATATATAGGGATATATAGTTATATACTTTTATACTAATAAGTAAAGCCGCGAAGCGGCTTCCATTAGAAAAGGGTAAGAGATTAATTTCTCTTACCCTTTATTTTTTTACATTTCTTCGATAATTTTCCAGAGAGGTTTCTTAGCCACCTTGGGTCTAAGGTCTTTGAACTCATCAAACTTATTGACGAAAGCAGAGCGCAATGCTATGAAATTTCTGTTCTTCGCACTCGTCTTCTTTAGCCAGGCAATCTCATCGTGTTCCTTACAATAATCAATGATAAACTGCCCTGTGACTTCACTAATTTTCATTTCATACCTCCTTTTGGTGTTTGATTATATATTACAAGGTTACCGCCGACTTGTCAACTCTTTATTTTATTTTATTAACAAAAAATGTTAAAATATTAGTAGAAAAATAAAAGGAGAATAATATGTGGAAACAATATAAAAATACCATTTACGAAGTTAATGAAAATGGATAGGTTAGAAATAAAAAAACAGGGCATATTAAATCTACCCGTATTAAAAATAACGGATATGTTATTCTTGATTTAATGATTAACGGAGAAAGAAAAACTTGTCATTTACATCGTATTATAGCAGAAACCTTTATTCCTAATCCAGACAATTTACCAGAAGTAAATCACAAAGACGAAAATAAACTCAATAATTGCGCCAGTAATCTTGAATGGTGTGACCATACCTATAATAATAACTATGGAAATAAGAATAAATTAATGTTAAATACCCGCACAAATAAAGGATATAAAAATGCCCCGCAAGCAATCCAGCAGTTAGATAAAAGCGGTAATGTTATTACTACTTATTCATCTATGCGTGAAGCAGAAAGACAAACTGGCATAGCAAATACTCATATTAGTGAAGCCTGTAGAGGTATATATGAAACTGCTGGCGGCTTTGTCTGGCGAAAAGTTTAATGCTTTCTTTTGGTAATACGATGCGTGCCAATAAAATCATTTAGTATATTCTTCTCAAAATCATTGGCTATATCAGAGTCGAATAATCTTCCGTATCTCATAGTAGAACGCACACTGGTATGATTAAGCATTTTTTGTAAACGATATAAATCACCACCATTACGAATATAATAATAAGAAAAAGCGTGGCGTAAACTATGAAGATGATTGTTCTTTACTCCACGTTTCTCGCAAAACTTTCTATGCGCTTTCTCAAGACCAATTACAGATATTTTATCTCCCATATAATTGGGAAAAAGATACTTAATATTGGTATCGTGTAAATAATCAAAGTAATATCTATCTAACACTTCTTGCGCGCTTGCCGGCAGATATATAACTTGCTGGCGGCGCGTTTTTGTTTTCCGCAAAGTAAGAATTCCTTCTTTCCTGTCCCAGTCAGATATAAGCAACTCGGCGGCACTTCCAACTCTAATTCCAGTAGCAAGCATAAGGCAAATAATTGTATAACAGCGGCTTTCCGTAAAGTCATTTCTATCATACTCGCCTAATAACTTTTCCACCTCTTGGTCTTCCACAAACTTCGGTAGCGTATCTTCTACCTTTAAGACTATGCCGCGGCGGCGCCCTTGTATAAAGTTGCCGGCTTCCAACCAGTGAAAGAAGTGATTAATGTTGCGGACATACGTGTTAATACTTTCCGGCTTTATATTGGTGGCGCGCAGCGCATCTACAAACTCATCATAAGAGTAGGCGGTAGCCGCCTCAATAGAAGCATCTTCACCCAATTCAAAGACCTTATTCCACTTAGTAAAAGCGTAGCGGTAATTAAATAGCGTCTTTTCAGAAACGTTATAGCGGCTCTTCTCTTCTTCATAGAGGTTATATGCTTGTTCCCAGGTAATATCTTTTGCTGTATATCTTTTTCTTTTTAACTTAGCCACGCGCCCATCTTCCTTTCTAGAGAGCATATTTTTACAAGAGGTATATAAATATACATCTTATTTTCTTAACTACAGTTGTAGTTAATAAGACTATAAGTTATTAGTAGGAAAAAGTCAAGAGTTTGCTATTATTTCTTTAGCCCTAACCGGCAAAAATAGAAATAGTCCAAAAGATGAAAAGAAATGGCGCGGCGCCGCGTGGTTAAGCCAATGTTATGTTTCTATTGTTAATTTTGTATCACAGAACAGTTATATTTCTGATCGAAGAAAAATACTTTTTTAAGGGCTGAAAATGGCTTAATTCTAGGCGGTTCATATTTCTATTTTACCTTTTGGTTATTTTTCTAGCCGTCTAACCGTTTAGTAAGCAAATTTTTACTAAGGGGCTTACATCTATACTCTATCATACTTTTTCTATATCTACAACTAATAATAAACGCAAAAAAAAGCCCTAAGACTATTTCATCTTAGGGCTTAATTTTATTTGTTTTGATTTTCTTTTATAAACTATACTTCAGTGGCAATAACTTTTATGTCGCCGCTTAGTTCCGCAAACTTTTCAGCGTATTGGTTATGCTCCCGCAGTATCTTATCAATAGTGTCCATCTTCGTTTCCAACTGCTATAGCCGCCAATTCACTAACTAAAGTGACACGAACGCAGAAACAAGTATTCCAATTAGCGATATGATAGCCGCAATTATTTCACTGCTCATTACACTGTCCCTCTCACGTATAAATAAATGCCAAATGTAGCACTACCAGATACTGGTCTAACCCCTTGATATTTACCAGAAGTAGTTTTTGTATTAGTAGTACCATCTTCTATCAACATTACTGAATTAGTACCAAATGGAGAAGCATATTCAAAAGGCACTGAAGTAAAAGTTACAGGATAGGCAAGTCCACCTACCACAGTAGAAGCATATAAATTTCCCCAGGCGGAAAAACTTCTTGATGCTGCCGCAATTGTTCTCCAGCACTCATAATCTCCATTAGACCATTTCCTGTAAGTCCAACCAGAACTTGTTCCGTGCGCAATAACTGAAGCACCTTGCGGCACTAATTTATTAACTTTACTTTGCCCAGAATTATTCCAGGTTATTTGAGTAGGAGAAACCAAGGTATAAGTAGCGCCAGATGTAGCAAGCCCTACTGTCAATTCCTTGCCTGTATAATGACCTTTTGAACCACTTGCTCCATTTCCATTATCTTCATAGAAAGTAATGCCAGACGCATTTAAAGAAGAATAAGTAGTAGTTGCGCTATTTGACCTAACTGTTACTCCTGTGCTACTATAAGAGGCATTTGGACTACTGGTATTTCCGTTATAAAAATTCAGTGCCGATGGAGAATTATATGAGTAGGTTGTTGTAGAAGATGTGCTGCCAACTACTGCCGCGTCTTTCCCATACATAGTATTTCTACCACTTTGATGAGGAAATAAAGCACCATTTTTATCATATTGAGCCTGTAAAACCGACGCTCCGCCATTTACATTATTGTAAAATTTATAGGCTTCATTATCAATTCTTGCGTAGTCTTGCGCTCCAGTCTCATACCCATAAGGGTAAAAATAAATATAAGGGACGTGGGAAGTTCCATACTTAGAATATAATGTAATAGAACCAACTGCTGTATCATCTGTTGTATAATTTGAGGATATTGTTACAACTTGATTATTTGTAGTTGCTCCAGTTGCCGCCATAGCCTGTGGGTTAAATAAAAATAGTCTACCATAACCCAAACTGCTATCAGATACATTACCGCTATCTAAGAAAACGGTATTGCGTCTATTCCAACTTTGGTTTTCGTCAACTATTTCTACGCCGCCCATAGCAAAACTATCCGCATACATTCTTGCGTTAGCATATCTTGTTCCGCTGGAATTATATTTTGATATTGAGAAACAGTTATTATACAGCCCAGAACGAGAATAGTCAGAAGCCATCTGAGACTGAGTAGGTTCTATTGTAAGCATCGCTTTTAGCGAATCAGATTCAGTATCTCCTTCTTCTTCATCCCCACCTTGGGCTTTAGCACTAACCGCGACAGCACCATTCAAATTTATCTTACTAGCATCAATAGTAATTGTTTCTGCTGTTTGGTTAATAGTTGAAATAATTTCATTTGACCCAACTTTACCAGCAACTTCTAAGGTAAGACTTGCCGCGGTCTGATTTAAAGTAGATACATCTCCTTGTAAATCCGCTATAGTGGAAACAGTACTGTCTAATGTTCTCTTAAATTTATTATATTTGCCATTCTGGGCAATTTCAGAGGATATTAAAGAATTTGATACTGTCCTTGAATAATTACCCGTGCCCTCTAGAATGATACCAGAAGGAGATATTTCCCAATTAAAAATGGGGCAATTATATGTTGTTCCACTCTTGGTATAGTTCATCCAAGAGTAAGTAAGAATTCTAGTCCAATCATATAAAACACTATCCTATACAAAGGTTTCTATCCTCATTGGGGTATATGTTTGAAGTGAATGAACTTTATCATATAGAGGCTGTAGGAAAGTATCTCCATCAATAAGTGGATTATAGGGCATAGATAATTGTTCATTACCGGTGCCGTAACTCACCCCTACATCTGAAGAATCTGTTCCAAACCAAATCTTATCTATTTGAGGCACAGCATATTCCGCAAGATCTATAGATTTAACATTATTATCCGTATACTCTAAAGGAAGAATAACAGTGCGGGGATGGAATATGGTTACACTACTCATAGAACTACCTCTAGCATTAAAGGAAGAAATATTAATGCCGGCAAGTTGTGTAGCCCATTGTAATAATTGTCTTACAGTTAATCCTGTGTATCCAAAATTCTTATTAATTTGGTAGTTTTGATTTATTGCTAAATTCGGAATAGCATCTATGTATCCTTCATTTTTTAACTTATTAAATAAATTAGTTAAAGTAAAACTTTCTTCTCCAGCAATTTCTTCCATAAAAGTATCAGGAAGTATTTTATCTATATCACATAATCCTACCCTTGCTGTTACAGAATAGGTTACTTGTGCTGTTTTATTCTTAACCACGCTTGTTACTGTGGCATTAAATACTGTTGAGTTAATACTAGAAATAGAAAAAGTATCCCCTACAGAAAATACTTCATCTGTTTTAAATGTAATGGCTACAGTAGAAACATTACCTATAGAATAATCTTCTGTGGGGCAATTGATACCAGATATTTTCCAATCATAAATATGTGTGGGATATAGATTGACGCCATTTTTTACAATATAAATATCCATATCAAGTCTCTCCCATTATCTCTATGGCGTTAAATTGAATGCCTTGCCACAAGCCATTTCTTACAACACCACTATACATTGAGCCGCGACCATTGGAAGTATATACATAGCAAGTTTTCTCTGAGTTAGTTGCTATATCATAAAATGTGATATAGTATTTACGTCCCATAACTCTATCAAGAATCTTGCTAGCAAATAAAGCGCTACAAGGCGGCAATTGTATTTCCACTTTGCGGGCACGGCTTAAAATCCAGGTAATATGAATATAGCCATCTACGCTTCTGCCGCTATCTTCTGTGGCAAGAGAGTCATAATCAACATTTAAGCCGCCGCCTTGAAATGGAGCAAAGCGAATGCTATTTGAACTGGTAACACTTGCGGCATTGGCTTCAGTTAAATCTATAATATTAGAAGGTGTTGCGGTTGAAGATATAACCACTTCACCTTGAGTATTTAAATAAGGCATTTTATTCCTTTCTTGCCGAAGGGCTGCTTTTGCGGCAGCCCCTCAGCCATTTTATTTAGAATAGGCTTGTGCCAGTTTGAAGCCTATATTGATTGTTACCGCGTGCGGCGGATTTTGCTATTTGAGTATCTCCAAGAGAAACAGATAAGTCTTTATCATCAATGGCGCTGATAATCTGGCGGAACCCTTGGACGAGGACGCCGACAATATCATCATTGCTGTTCTCAAATATCTGCGTCAGTTTGCGTTCCGGCGTTACAATTTCTGGATTATTGCGCGCGCCAGGATATTCGCCCATCATAGCCATAGTAGGTTCATCAATGATGCCGCCCTTGGCAAGACGAGGAATATAAACACGGTTAAGCCAGACATTTACACCTACAGTTCTTAAAGCAGAAAGAATACCAGAACCATTTAACTTATCTATTATTCTATTAAGACCGCTTTCAAGTGTATTGATAAGACCGTTAATCATACTTTTAGCAACGCCAACCAGCGAAACATTTGATAGACCAGATTTAATAGAATTAAATTTATCTCTCCAATAAGTCCAGGTAAATTTCGGCGCAACGTTTTTATCCCACCAAGACTTAACTTCTGCCCATTTTTCTCTCATCTTAGTTAAAATAGAAGCGTAACCTAAGCCGTTAGGAATAATATTGAATTTCTCTTTCCAGTAGGCAATTGTAAACTTAGGAGCAATATTCTTATTCCACCATTCTCTGACAGAATTCCACGTTTCTTTAACCTTACCAACTATTGGAACATTGCCAAGACCAGTCTTAATTGTTTCAAACTTGGTTTTCCAATAGGCAGATGTGAACTTAGGCGCAACGCTTGAATTCCACCAAGATTTAGCACTTTCCCAAGTTTCTTTAACTTTCTTTACTATAGGAGTATTTTCTAGACCTGTTTTGATGGTATTAAATTTACTTTGCCAATAAGATGAAGTAAATTTAGGAGCAACATTTTGGCTAAACCAGGTTTTGATATTGCCCCATTTGGTTTCCCAGAAAGAGCCTTTCCAAATATCCCATTCGCCAATTTTGCCAAACATACCTTCTTGGAATAAACCGACTTTTAGTTTTTCGCCATTTTGTCTAAACCACGCTTTAATCTTATCCCATAGACCAGACCAGAAAGAACCTTTCCAGATATCCCAGTCTTCAACATCGCCAAGTATGTCTTCCCATTTAAGACCAGTTCCTAATTTACCTTTGTTCTCATCGAACCAGTTAAAGAAATCCTGTAAGTGTTTCCAGATACCACGGTCCCAATCAATATCAATACCAAATAATTGGTCAATGAATTCTACAAAATTCTTTGGGGGTTCGAAGTCTTCAATTTCTTTAAGCCAGTCAAAATCAAATAAATCAGAAAGGTTTAATGTATCGAAGTTGAGAAGTTTATCGAAGAAATTATAAATCTCTTTAAAACCAGGAATATCTCTGATGCCCATTGTTTCATCAGTGCCATTAATGACAGCATCCCACCAAGTAGCAAGCCAATCGGTATCAGGTAATTCAAGACCATCTATTGAGAACCATTCTTCCCATAATCCTTTTAATCCACGACCTTCAAATAAAGCACCAATACCAGAAGCAAGTTGGTCAACTAAATCTAAAGCGGCACGAATAGGAGCAGTTAGTACATCAAAACCAACTTCCCAACCTTCATCGGCAATTTCAGTGCCTTTCCAGATGCCCTTTAAGGTTTTGATAGTT
>Ga0326512_10001023_pt1 | contig 22727 bp, 38 predicted proteins | sample 1_2617_0518_D_FD_203652 | JGI IMG/M metagenome (GOLD analysis project Ga0326512, IMG submission 203652) | Bovine rumen microbial communities from UC Davis, California, United States - 1_2617_0518 | ecosystem: Host-associated > Mammals > Digestive system > Stomach > Rumen | place: USA...
TTTGAGTATGTGTAAAGGCTTGCGAACGGCGGCGAAAAGATACTGTAATGAACGCTGTCTGACGGTATGCCCTTCAGAATCTCTGCGCTGTCCCCGTTGTAAAGCGCATAGCGGTCACTTATTGCCTGATCTATCACGTTTATGCTATCCATCTCGGAATGCTCATCCTTTCCACTGTTACATAAGATTCGCTCATTCTTGTTGTGTGCCTGATCTCAGCGCTCAGAATGTCTTTTGTGAACTTCACAAGTTCTCTTGTCATGCGTTGCGCGTCTGCTTGTTTACGTTCGATGTTCTGCTTTACGCATCCTTCAGCTTCGCTGATTATGATGTACACGGTAACAGGTCTTTTCTGCCCGAAGCGCCAGCAACGGCGCACAGCTTGATAATACGCTTCAAAGCTGTCTGACAGGCCGACAAAGATAACCGTATTGCACTGTTGCCAGTTCATGCCCCATCCTGCGATGCTCGGCTTGCTCACAAGTACACGGTTCACGCCTTCGGTGAATCCGTTCATAGCAGCTTCTTTGTATTCCGGTGTTTGACTGCCCTTCACTTCAACTGCGCCTCTGATAGCCGCTGTCAATGCTTCGGATTCGGAATTGAGATCGCACCAGACAAGAACCTGCTCGTCAGTTCCGTTCGCGATCTTCGCGGCTTCGTTAACCCTATCTTGCAGGCTGTCCCGCCTTGCTTCACGGCGTTCATTCAGTGATTGCTTTGTTTCAGCAAACAATCTGTACTGTCCTTCTGAATCGGTCATTTCTTTTGCTTCTGTCGTGACTTCAACAATGTTAAGCTTAGGGAGAACAAAATCACCGCCGTCATATTCCAGATCCGCAGGTGAAGTCAGACAGCAGGCCCAGCTTGCAACCCATTCGAAGAACTTCTTTTCTGCATGGCCTTTCAATCGCCATTTTGAAGTATTGCCACCATCGTGGCAGAAGAACGTTGCAAGCATCTCCGTCTGCGACATGATGCCAAGGAAGTCTGAATGCGTCCCAAGTTCCATGAAGTCATTCGGGCTGGGCGTTGCGGTGCAACACAGCTTGAACGGAGTGAACCGAAACATATCAGTCAGCTTCTTCCGTGTTGAACTTGTCGCATCTTTCAGGATGGACGATTCATCCAGGACAACGCCCGCAAACGAAGCCGCTTCAAAACGGTCAAGCATTTCATAGTTCGTTACGTTTACACCCGGCTTAACATCATCCATCTTGCGGCAGACTGTAACAGGAACGTCAAACTTCACGCCTTCTTTTCTCGTCTGCCTTGCAACAGCCAGCGGCGCACAGATCAGAACGGGATTGCCTTCGTGGTCTGCAACCTGCTGCGCCCACTGTAATTGCATCGCGGTTTTGCCAAGGCCGCAATCTGCGAAGATTGCACAGCGTCCTTTCATCAGCGCCCACCTGACAATATCACTTTGCCATTGAAACAGCTTCGGATTGTCTGCGCTCGGTTCAAAGCCTGCCGAAATCGACTTTATTTCTTTACCCTTTATGAAATCCTGATAATTCATTTTCTAATGTCCTTTGCACTTCTTTTAGGGCGTGTCCGTGAATGTTCATGATCTGCCTCCATGAATAATTCATATCAACGGCAACTTGTTCAAACGTTTTCATTTCAACGTAGTATTCCATCAGGCACAATCTGTGCCTTCTGTCAGGCAGCTTCATGATCGTTGTGATAATCTCCGACTTCAACGCAATCTGCTCGTCAATCTTCGCGTCAACCAAAGATTCAAGTTCAACCAGCCTGTCAAACTTGTGCGGATTCTTCGTTGACTGTGCGCCGTCTGAATTGTAGTTCTGCGTGATGGTTTCAAGGCTTGCCCGTGTAGACTGAACAAGCCGAAGCAAAGCTGCAATCTCTTTGTCTATTCGGCGAACCCTGTTCAGATATTGTTTAGCTGTCATCTCGCCTCCTGAAGTCATCAGCGAAAGGACAAGTTGCCCAATGCGGAATTCTTGCAAGACCATCAGGATTACATTGAAAATCGAACGTACATTGAATGACTTCACCGTTCTGATTTACAACCCTGTCTTCATAGTCAGGCGTTGTCCCTGCTTTGTATTCAACTAAGCCTTCATCGCAAGGCATCCACTTGCCGTCTTCTGTTCTGATCCAGACAATAGGCGCACCGCATTTCTTACAACGTGAAGCCATCAGCTTTCCTTCCTTTCTCCCCACGCGCAAAAGCCTTCCTTAATTCTTGCCCGTTCCATTTCATTGCAGTACACGCAACCATTGACAAGGCTTTCTTCTGCGTGTGCGCAATCGGCGCAGTGAACAACTTCCCATACATCAGCAGCGGGAATTGCGCTGATCGCATCGGCATATGCTTGAACCGCCCGTTCTGCCGTCTTGCGTCTGCTTTCAAACAAACTTACATTGATCTTGAAATCAAGGTTCAGGACTTTGTCTTTACTGATATACTCAGCCATCATCAACCCTCCACTTTTTCAAACGACTTTTTGCGCTTCCTCGCTGTCTGCTTCTATGTCATCATATTCTTCTTCAAGGCGCACCCAAACTTTGTAAATCATGCCTCTCCCTCCTCTGCCGGGATGATGGTGGGTCTTGTTTCAAGTTGCTCAACAAACCATTGGTCGTAACTATCCCAGTGCGTCTTGATAAACTCGATAAACGGGTCGCGGTCTATCAAATCCCCATGCGGCGGGATGGGGACGAGAGGGCAATTTTTATCTCTTTCGCCACCTGTTCCTATCACATCGTTAGTCACGATGCTTTCAATGTCGGGCCACTCGTCTACTGGATGAGCACCACAACAACCAACAAATTGGCAATCACCGCAGTTTTTCGGCATCTCCATGCCCTTGATAAGAATTGACATCAGCTTTCCTCCCTCATGTCAGCCCCGCAGTTGGGGCAGTAGTTTGTTCTTGCTGGTTTGCCGAATGCTCTTAAAGACGGGTCTTTGCAAGCAGAACAAAAGTAGTTGTCTCCAGACGAGCTATATTTCCCGTTGTGGTCATTAATCCACTTCCCGCGCTTGACAGGCCGCACATCAGCGGCGGGGATGGAATTAAGTATTTCGTTTATTTCAATTCTGGCTGGAACGAACTTGAACTTCTCCCTGATTTTCGCTTTAGCTACTTCCCTGTCGATAAACTCATACATCAGCTTTTCCTCCCCGGTCTGTCATCCATTTCGGGTTTCGTCAGGCACATTTCCAAAGCCCACAAAAGATTCCAACAGGCCGCTTCAAGGTGCGGTTCGTCATCCCAACCAAGGAACCATTTGAAGGCGTGCCGGATCGCGGAATCGAACAGGGAATGAACCGGAATGCCCTTGTCAACGTTATGCTCACCATACTTCAAGGCGCCACACTCGCAGTGCTTCGCAACCGCCCAAACTGCATTCAGCGGAAGAAGATCAAAGCGCCCCTTGCCTTCGTGCATATCCCGAACGCCGATTGCGTTGCCGTCCTTGTCAAAGAACTGCGTCCTTTCGCCGCTGTCCTGAATATCAACCTTGACATAGTTTGAAGGCGCTTCGCCGTCACGCTTGTCGCAATGGACGCAAAAAACCAGATTTTCAGGCTTATTATTCAAGCAATTACTGCACCACATATCAACAAGGGCGTTGTCTTTTCGTGTTTCAATTCTTTCGATCAATTTCGTGATATACCTCCCACCATTCAATTTGCCTTCTCAGGCCGATAATCTCGGCCTGATCAAGCTGCTTTACATGTTCCAGTTCGCGTACCCGCCTTTTCAGTCTTGCGTTTTCAGCAATCAAAACGGCGTTTTCCGCGATGTAATCTTCAATCGTTTTATCGTCCATCAGTCCACCGCCGCCGCAGTATTCAGCAGAGCAAAAACAGCCTTGCGAAGCTGCGCCGTTTCATCTGCATTCCGGTTCAGCGCATCGATCAGGGCATGAACTGTATTGTTCGCCCCTTTGCTGAACTGCAATGTCATTTCGCTGAACTCGGGCATCTTTGTCTGCCCTTCCAACTGTTCGGAATTACTGACAGGTTCGGCAGGCTTCGGCTCCGATTTCTGGAAGAAAGAATCAGGAACAGAAACGCCAAGCCGCGCCGCCGCCCATTCGACAACCTTCAAGTTCACCTGTGCGCCGTCAATCATGAATCGCACATGTTCCCAGTTCCCCGCCTGGACATCCTTGAACGCAGCGATAGTGGCGCACACAAAAGAGCGGGAAAGATTATACTTTGCGGCAATATCTGCCGTCTTCACATCGAAGACCAGCTTGTCCGTTATGATCCGTTCAAGGGCTTCGTCTGAAACATTTTTCTTCACAGCGGCACTTCCTTTCCGTTGTACAAAATTTTGAAACTGTAGCGCTCATCATACGGCACATAGTATTTGCCGCAGGCGTTCCGCAACGCCTTCTCCATCTGATCACGGGAATATTCGCCGTCTTCGGTGTCATCCTTTTCCAGCTTGCGGATCTCTCCATACTTTCGGTCAAAGGCCACCTGAAAGCGCTTCAGGCGTTCTTCACCAAGGCCGAATTCTTCATTCAGCGTCAAGGCCACAGCGTCAAGTATCATCTGTTCGGCAATGGCAATCACTTTGACGGTCTGCATTTCCTTTCGGCGCTGCATCTGTTCGGCGTAGCTTGCCGCCTGCGCAGATCCTTTTTTGATTCCTTTCACTTTTTGCCCTCCAGAACGTCAATGGCTATCCGCAGGCCGTAGATAACGCCGAAGCCATAGGCATCATCGGCATTCAAAAGCCAGCGCTCATATGTCGTTCTTATGCGCTCCAGTGATTTTTCTCTTGAAAACTCTTGCTTTTCTGACTTTCCTTTCTCCGAAATAATCTCGGACATTTGCTTCTTTCAACCTTTCCTTTCTGCGTTTTTCGCAATCTTCCCAGTGAATCAGATACTTTGCGCATTCAGCATGGCAACCCACGGCACGTTCTTTGCATCCTTTGCATGGCGTTGTCATCTGCTTACCTCCTGAACCCTGATGCCGTAGACTTTCAACATCAGTTTTCTCTTGCACACAAAGACCGCATAAGCAGGCCCCTTCTTGTAGCCTTTGACATCTTCAACGACTTCTTCCCCGTTCTCATCGATGTAGACGAAATCGGCAACATATTCCAAGCTGCGCTCAATCGTCCTTCCGTCTTCGTCATACTGGCGCGGAATCAGGGTATAACGCACTTGCCGCCGAAGGTCATGGATCACGCCGCCCCGCTGGAGCCATTGAAGGTCACGCCAGCGCCGCGCTTCAGCCATGCTGTCAAAGGTTTCGCCCTGTATGTTTATCTTTTTCGCGTGGTATTTGTTCCAAGTCACTTTTTCAGCCTCCAGTTTTCCTTTGGCGCTTCGATCACATAGCCCTTCGCCCGTTCGTAGATTCTGCCGCCTGTTGCTTCATCAAGCCCAAGGATGTCAAACAAAGACATTTCGCTTGAAATAATCGTTCTCAGGCTTGAATCGTTGTAACGTGCGTTCAGAATCTCAAACGCAAGGCGCAAGTCAGCTTCAGTGTGACCGCCCTTCAGGAAGTCATCGATGTAAAGCACCGGAACCGTTTTGAACGGTCTGATTCGGCTTTGGTATTCTTCGCCGTCCGTTGTCAGCGCTTTCAGCAGAACCGTTTCATCGCGCCAGCACATGTATCGGACGTTCTTGTTCTGATCCATCAGCCTGGAACAGATCGCCGTGCAGATGTGCGTTTTGCCGCTCCCGCTCTTGCCGCTGATAAAAAACCAGCCTTTGTCATCCTTGCAAAAATCCTCTGCTGCATGAAGCACTTTTTTGCGCTCAGGTGTGTCGGCAATGTAGTTCTTCATCGTATAGCGGTTTATTGCGTCTTTAAGGCCGCTTTGCTCAATGCGCCGTATAGAAACACGTTTCGCCATGCAAGAGCATTCTGCGGCCCACAGAGAGCCATCTGCGTGTGTCCTCAAAACGCACCCCGTATTGTTGCAGATCGGGCAGTCAACGTTATCAAGGCCGCACTCCTGAAGCGGTGACTTAGGAATATAGATTTCCCCACTTCTCCTCGCCTGCTGTTGCGCTATCCTCAGTGCCGCGAGGATTGCCTCGGCCTGCATCGGTTTCCCTCCCTTCCCAAGTGATGAACTTCTGTTTCCAGTTCTTCACGGGCTGGTCCTTTGAGTCAACCCACATCTTCGCAGGGTCAGCCGTGAAGTAATCGTAAAACCTATCAGGGTCAACAGGTGACTTTCTGCTTTCGGCGTAAGCGCGAACTTCCTCGCGCGTGGGATAACACTCGTTCTCTTTCTCTTTCTCTTTCTTGCTCTCTTTCTTGTTCTCTTTCTCTTTCTTGCTTGCGGTTTGCTTCACGTTTGCTTGCGGTTTGCTTTCGTTTTGCTTGCCGTTTGCTTCGGCTTTGCCTCCACGCTTTCCGCTTTCTGCTTTCCGTCTGCTTGCATCAAGGTTCGGCTTGATCAGGTCAAAGGCCATAGCTGCGGAACCTGAAATCTTGTCAAGGTCAGGCTCGATGCCGTAAAGGGCATAGTTGACAATGACATCATACGCATCGCAACGCGCGGCCTTTGACTTTATGCGGGAAACAGCTTTAGCGAAAGACTGGTAGAAGGTGAACTGCTCACGCTCCATCGCGTTTGCTCTCCCCAAAGTACACGTTATCTGCTACGATCTCATATGCTGTGCGGTTCGTGCCGTCCTTCGCTTCATACTTGCGCATCTGAAGCCTGCCAGAAACGATAGCCGCAGAACCTTTGAAGAAATACTTGCTGACGAATTCAGCCGTCCCGTTCCATGCGACAACATCAATGAAGTCGGTTTCTTCGCGGTTGTGGTCACGGTCAACCGCCAGCGTGAAGTTCGCAACGGCCTTGCCGTTCTGCGTTTGCCTCAGTTCCGGAGCGGCGCACAGTCGGCCTTGCACGGTGATCCTGTTCAGGCTCATTCGCTCACCTCCTGAAACAGCGCCTTCAGCGCATCGTCAATGCAGTAGGACGGCAGAACGTCAATCAGTTTCCGTGCGTTTTCAAGGGTGGTTTTCGCTTCAACGGCGTTTTCGCCGCCCAGGGCTTTCATGGTGAAATCAATGATCATTTTTGCAATTTCCATATCTTGCTTCAAGCCTCCTGTTTGCAACTCGCGGATTGAATCCGCACTTTTCACAGTCCCATTCGCAATCTACGGCGGGAACGTGCCGCACCTTGCGCCCACTTGCGTCTTCCTTCACTACGATGCACGGCGCATTGATGGTGCGCTTCACAGCGTCATGGTCTTTCGCGTTGGTTATTGTTTTCACTTTTATCTCCTTTTATTCTGGCAGTCACGGCAAAGCGCCTGCTTGAAATATCTGACAGAATAAGAACGTTCATCTTCCGTGATACGCTTGCCGCATTTTTGGCAAAAAGGGAAATCGTTCTTTTCTGTGCGCGTTTCGTCAGGGAAGGTTTTGCCGTCTTTCGGCGTATCTTTCGGCTTGTTGTTCGTTATGTCAGAATCTTCGTTTCCGTCAATAGCAAACAGGCCAGACATGGCGTATTTCCGCGCATACGATGAAGCTGCGCCTGTCACCTGTGATGCGTCCATGCCTTTTTTGGTTTCTTCCTCACGGGCAAATGCGGTGACTTCAATGCACTTGTTCGGTTCTTCAGAATCGATGTCAAAGAACTGCGCCGTAGCCTTGATGTAAACTCTGCCTTCTTTGCTCTCCAGATCATCGCGCAGAAGAAGGACGCATCTGCTCCCTTCAAGAAGCGGCTTGACAGCTTCAAGGATGCCCTCGGCGGTTCTGTACTTGTATTTGCCGAAGTCGTTGTATTCGCTTTTCGGCGCTTTCAATGCCTGCTGAATAGCGCCAAGCTTTTCATAGATCGTCACTTGTATCCTCCTCAATCACCAACGGACAATAACGCCCCGTCACGCGCGTATCAATTATGTATTCACCAGTTCGGCGGCATTGATTCCGCGCATACATTTCTAACAGGGGACAGAACTGACAACACACATGATCAGGCTCAAAGAATATCGAAACTTTCGCCTCGGTATACTTCAGAATCCCGTTCGTCATCTTCGTCCTCCTCGTCATCTTCCCAGTCATCAGAAAGCCAAGGCGGGAACCCTGTCCTTTCCAAGCTGGCTATGATCGGATCATCAGGAATTAGAATCATTCGTATCTGTAAAAATCCTTCCCGTAGATTTGATTTACTTCGTCAAAGACGAACTTCATGCCTAAACCATTCTTTGAAGGAACCCATATTTTTTTGGGATTCCAGTTCAGCCACTCGCCGTCATACTTCGGCGCGGCGGGATCAAAGTTCGGATTGTCAACCCATTGACCCCCCTGAAGCGCGTACTCATATTTTCGCGGTTCGATCTCGGCAAGCAGTTGAAATCTTGTTTTGCCTTTCTCATTGTGGAACCCAAAGCCGCAGAACACACAGCCTGTGCGTTTACATCCGGTGCAAGACAAATTACATTGCGGATTTCCAAGGATGTCTGTCGGCGGGTATTCGTTGCCTTCTGCATCAAGTGAAACAATGTCACCGTACACGGGGCAAAGCAGGACTTCGTATTTGACGATATAGGCCAAGACATCTTGTTCAGTCCAGAACGACATCGGCTGCGACATTGGATGGTTGCTTTCAAAGGCGTTGCATCCGTGTCTGATCCACGCTTGTTTTCTGATTCGGCTTTCTTCTGCCATTGTCGCAAGAATAGGGAAGCTTTTCGTCTGCCGCTGATAGGCTTTTAAAGGTGCTTTCTTCATCTTGTGGCAGCACATATGCGAAATCAGGAACGGCGTATAAACCAAAGGCAGATACTTTTCCTTGTTGAACTGCGACTTTTCGCCGAATTGTTCTTCGGGGTTGCTAAAGACACCCCCTCCGCCAGTTTGACCAGTCTGTTTCACCCCGGCTCTTCCTGTTGGCTTGTTCGTCCCGTTGTAGATTCCCGTGGAGTTCTTCCCGCCTGCGTATTCCCCGCACATGATCTGTCGGTATGCTTTCGGCTTCGACAGGTTCCCGTGAAGTTCGTCCCGCCTGCGGTCTGCTTCTCCCCATCGGCCTTGCAGCACTGTTCTGCGGTTCCTCGCTGTTCCCGTCTGGATAAGGTGTTGATTCTCTCCCCCCCCGATTTCCAGTCGTTTCCATTCGGCCTGTTTCCCATAAGTTCCTGCGCCTTTCGCCAAGAAGTTCGTTGCGCTTGCGCCAGACTTCGGTTCGACTCTCTCTCTCTCTCTCTCTCTACTTGAACAGACTGTGAATTGATTCGTCTTGCGTAGTAGATAGCTTCGGCAACCTCTTTTGAAATCAAGGGATAACCGAAAGTTGAAACAACCTGATCGAAGCGGATCTTCGGCGAAATGAAAGTCACGTTGTCGTGCTGTTTGGCAAAACGCTGAATCTCATAGTATTCAAGGCCAGTGTTTGAAAAGACGGCGGGAATGTCGGGGAACATCTGCCTTGCTATATGCAAAAGGGCTGTGCTGTCCTTGCCGCCGCTGAATGAAACGTAGACATTGCCGTTGAACTTTTGATACCACTCCATGATTCGCGTTTGCGTTATCATGATTTTGCGTATCAGGTCAAGCGATTGCAGTTCCTTCAGCCGCTGTGCGTCATGAACTCCGTCCATCAGAAAAACCTTTCCTTCAAGCAATCCCCGAAGAAGAACAGAACCATGATGTTCAGCGCAATCAGGCTGACGATTTCGCTGTTCAGCAAGAACAGCAGAGAAACAACGAAATACTTCATTTTCTTTCCCTCCGTTCACAAGCTGCCGTGTAGTTCATGCACACTTGCCACAGCGCAGAAACAAACACGGGCTGAACTTCGCCGCCCCTGATAACGTTGCGGCCTTCACGGTAAACTTCCCATCGGGAAAATTCGGTATTGTATTTAACTTCGTACATCATGTCACCTCGTCAATCGCGGCGAATACGGCGGCAAGTTCTTCAAGTTGTGCGTACTTCTTTTTGAAGGCAAGCAGTTCAGACAAGGCCAGCTTCAAAAGGGCCTGCCGCTTGTCATCCTCTTTCATAATAGCGTCAATGTGACGGTATTCAGGCTCTGCGCGGGAAATACTGAAGAATGCCCTGACGGGTTCTTTTTCTTCGCGCACGATCTCAATGCAGTTGATAATGTGACGCGCCTGCGTTTCCCTATACGCTTCTGCCGCGATGCTGTCGTTCCACTCAAATTCATTGTGCAACGGCGCATCTTCTGCCCTGTTCGCATCAACCAACGCTTTTGCTGTCAGATTGTTGTCAGCTTCAAGGCGCTCCAACATCGCACCTGCAAGCTGCGGATCAGCTTTGATGTGTGACCCTGATTTGAATTTGTAGACCATAAATATCTCCTTTCATTTTTAGCCTGCCGAAACTGGCCTTGCCGTGCCCCTGCAAACCTGAACTAACCACGCCTGCCTAACCTCGCCTTTCCACGCCGCGCCTGACCATAACATGACATAACGCGCCTTGCCTGCCTCGCGTTAACTCACCTAATCATGCCTTGACGCAACACACCTAACCTGCCAAGACGCACCCAAGCGAACCGAAACCCGCATCACCAAGCCCTAACGGGCCTTGCCTGCCGTAATCAGGTGGCGGTAACGTGAAACATTCCATACTGCCCGTCACGTTCGGGCCTCCACTCACCAACGCCGCAAACATAACCGCCTGCATTGATGATGTTAATAATCTGCTCAAGGCTATACTGGCCGTTTTCGTTGAAGGAAATATTTATGTCTGCGCTCCAGTTGCGGAACTCACCGCGATAGCGAATGTCGGCGGTTCCCATGCCAACCTTCACCATGTCCTCGCGCATGATCGGCGCATCACTCTTGATTTCAAGCATCTGATTTTCGTCACCATCAATGAAGAACGCACCGCGCATGGACATCTTGTCTTTCGCCCATCCCATTCGGTAAGCTGCAGAAATTGCCGCCTGCTTGAAGGCCGTAATCGGGAAACCGAATCTTGCGCCGTTGGCAATAGCTTCGTCAAAAGCCTCCATTGTCATTTCTTCGGGCATCGGGGAAAGCCAGTACATAGAACGAATGAAATCTTCATCGGGGTTTTTCGCGTCACGCGATTTCGTCTTTGTGACTTTCATCTGCTTTTCAAGCATTTCCCGCTTTGCCTTTTCAGACCATGCATGCATGATCAGCGGAGTGTCCCCGACAATGTGAACGGTGGCCTTCTTGATCTGAATGGGCCGAATTTCGATAACTTCAGTAGTTGCTTTCTTAACCATTTTGTGTTATTCTCCTTTTAGTAGTTGTTTTCTGCCGTCATGCCTGTTGCCGCAGGTGTGGCGGCGCTTTTTATTCTCCTATAAATTCAAGGAATCCTTTTCGCAGGATTTTCACCCGTGAACACAGAACAACCACGGGAAAGCCTAAAAGTTCAGGATTCGTTTGTGCCTGCCGTCTGATGGTGTTTGCGTCAGTTTCAAGCACTTCGGCAACATCCGCAGGCGTTAACCATCGGTTAGGGCTGTTCTGCATTTCTTCGACTGTCAATTTTTCACCTCCGTTCTTTCATTCTGTGAGAATTTCGATCAAAAAAACAAGTCCTGAATAGGCCGCTTCAGAACTTCCGCAAGTTTCGCTTTGACGGAATCGCGCGGAACGCGCTGACCGATTTCGTACATCTGAATTGCGGATTCAGAAACTCCTGCCTGCTCTGCAAGCTGTGCCTGCGTCATGCCAAGGGCAAGCCTTGCTTCTTTGATTCGCTCTGCGACTGACTTCAACTTTTCACCTCCCTTGTTTTCACTTCGTGAGAAAGAATACCACGGTTTGTAAGCCTTGTCAACCACATTCTGTGAGAAAGACAAAAGAAAAAATTCTTGTTGCAAAATCGTTGACAAAGCCCACACTTTGTAATATTCTGTAACCACAGAATGTGAGGTGTCTGCAATGGCAAAATTCAAAGAAAGGTTGAAGCAGTTACGGACGGAATCAGGATTGACGCAGACGGAACTTGCCGACAAGCTGCAAATGTCAAAAGGTTCAATCGGCAACTATGAATCAGGGAATCGTGAACCGAATATGGAAACGCTTGAAGCAATCGCAGACTTCTTCAATGTTGATTTGGATTACTTGCAAGGCCGCACAAACTCGCGCCCCGAATTCAGCTTTGAAGAACAATGGGTTATTTCATGCTTCAGGAACGCAGACGATTTCACAAGGGAAGGGATAAAGATGATTTTGCGAAAGTTCGACAAAGGCGGTGAACTGAAGTGATTTGCAGATACTGCCATAAAACCGCCCCTGACGGCTTGTATTGCATCTTCTGCGGCAAACCTCAAGAGATACGCCGCCAAACCCACAAGCGCGGCAACGGGCAAGGAACAGCCGTTAAAAGGGGAAATTCGTGGACAGGCATTCGTCCAGGCTATCAATTCACCGATGACAGCGGCCTGCACCGGAAAAGGCCAACAAAAGGCGGCTTCAAGACCAAGAAAGAAGCGTTGGAGTGGGCAAGCAGTAAAACAGTCGTTGAAACGCATTCGCCCAAGCTGATCGAATTGTGGGAACTCTACGAACAGAACGACTTGCCGAAGCTGTCCAAGAACCGACAGACAGCGTATAAAATAGCCCGTAAGCGCCTTGATACCCTGATGGGTACACAAATACACCTACTCACGCTTGAAGCGCTCCAAGGGGCTATAAACGCCGCTAAAACCTATTATCCCGCCCGTGACTGCAAAACCGTTCTGTCACAGCTTTATAAAAAGGCGCTGGCAAGCAATAACGGCCTTGTGGTAAAAAACCTTGCCGAATACGTCACCTTGCCTGCCCTTGAAGAAACCGAAGCGAAGCCATTCACAGATGAAGAATTAAAAGCCTTTTGGGAACTGTATGATAAAGGCGATTATTTTGTCGGTTACATTCTTCTCATGTGCTATTCAGGCATGATGCCTGCCGAATTGCTGAACTGTAAAAAATCAATGGTGGATCTGGACAAGTGCGAAATCTTCGGCTGTGGGGCAAAAACAAAAAGCCGCAAGAAATCGGCAATTGTGTTCCCCGAAATCTTGCGGCCTGTGGTCGAATCCCTGTTGAAGTTAAAAGGGGAAAAGCTGTTGACGATCAACAAGGATAATTTCTATATTGAGTTTTACGACTGCCTTGAACGTGCCAAGGTTCGCAAGCTGCCGCCGTATTCGTGCAGGCATACCTTCGGAACCGAAGCCGTCAAACTCGGCGTTCATCCCGCTGTTGTGCAAAAGCTGCTCCGTCACAGCAACCAGCGCACACAGGAGAGATACACGCACCTGTCAAGCGCAGAAGCGCATGATGCTTTGAAGGTCGTTTCGCGTGGTTAACAAGTGGTTAACATCGTGACCGCAAACCCGCATGAAATCAAGGTTTTCGACTCCCCTGCTAAGGGAGTAGGCGGCTTAAAAACCGCGCATGGGTTCAAATCCCATCTTCTGCGCCAAAGTACCCCGAAATCATCAAAAATGGTGGTTTTGGGGTATTTTTTCGTTTAAAAACCATATCCGCGGCGATTCCTTGATTTTTACGAAAAATGGCGAAAAAATGAGTAAAAACGAATTGCGTGGTTAACACGGTGGTTAACAAGAAAAAAGCCCTTCCCGATAGCCAGGAAGGGCAATTTTCACGCTGTTTTTTTGTAACTTTTTCCCGACTCCCCTGTCAGGGGATACCCTTCGGGATTACTTTTTTTCATCGGTGTGTGCGGAATCGGCAAGCCCTTCCCCGATGATATAGGCCACAACTGCGGCCCCCTGCATGATCAGGCCGGAAACAATCTCGGCGGTTTCCTTGTCACCGCTGAATGCGACAATGCAACCACTGACGAACAGGGCAATCGCCGCCCAGAATTTGCGGGAAGTCAGTTTTCTTTTCCAGTCAATGTCCATGTTTATGCTCCTCTCCGTTCAAGATCGTCAAGGCGATGATTGGCAACCTTCATTTTTTCGTCAATCACATCGGCCTTCTTTTCAAGTTCGTATGTGCGTTCAATTACGGTGTTGTGCTTGTCAACTTTCTTTTCCAACTCACTCAGGCGGTATGCCTGGAGCGTGTCGCGCTTGTCAAGTTCGGCAAGCATCTTTTTGTTTTGCGCGTTCCCGTTGATGATGCAGACGGCAATTGCAGAACCCGCGCTGATCAGGGACGCAAGAATTGTTACCCACGCTTGACTCATCAGCATCCCTCCATATCTGCGGTAAACCTTCTCAGACTTGCAAAAAACTCTTTACTCTTATAGCCGTCAGGCTGTTCCCAATAGCCGTTATACTGCATTACCATCTGCAAGATAAAAACAGACGGGTCAGGCGGGAAGGTTGCCGAAATAGGGTTTTTGATAGGCGGCGTGTATGTCTGGTCGGCGGTCAGCGCTTCTGCCTGATGCGCAAAGTTTCGCCTGTCCTCAAGGTTATTGACGGCAGGCATCTCAAAGCGAATACAAATCAAATCAGCGCATTCGTCAATGCTGTCTGAAGTGCAAAGTGTGTCGTAGACTGAAGAAAAATCTTCGGTCAACTCTTTCAAGCAGAAATTGACTTGCATAGGCCCATCGCCAACGGAAACGCCGTTTTCTTTTGCGAAGGTAAGTAGCGCCTTTTTTCTCGCGTTGAGCGTCCATTGACAAAGGCCATAGCCGACAGAATCGTTTGCGAAGTCAAGCAGACTATTGTCTGCCGCTGCCGTATACTGTTCATCTGTCAGCTTCGTTGCGCCCCTTTGCGCAATGTTTTCTTTCAATGTGCTTTCGGCGTACATGTTGCCGATCATGCCCAAAGACCCAGCTCTGGTCAAACCGCCTGCGCGCAGGATGTTGAAAATCTCTTGTGCTTTCATCTTTCGCCCCGTAAATAATTATGATGCCTTGCGGCTCAGTCCTCCGTCAAAAGCCCGGACAGGCTCTTTTCGTCATCGTCTTCCATCATTCGCCCTCGGTGGTTTCCGGTTCGGGCGTGGGCTGGGCGGTGTGATGGATAAACTCTTTGAGGCCATGATAAACGTCAAGCTGTTCGTCTACAATGGCAACCTCTCCAGTGATAACATCCTGCGCGTTCCACAGGATTTTGCACATGTCATGGAATTGCACACGCGCCGCCTGATCGGTCGTAATGCCCTCAGCAATAACCGAGAAATTGCCGTTTACACAGTTAATGAGTGCGAGTTTCATAGTTTTTACCTCCTAATTAAGCTGTCAAAATGAGTTCAGCCGTCTTTGATGTGACGCTTGCGCCATTCGCGTCCGTCACAACGCAGTAAACAAAGAAACCTTTGTCGTGGTTGGTGGTGGCCTTTATGCTATATGTAGCAGATGTATTACTGGAAATAGAAAAGTTGTCGCCTGTGGTATTAGGGTTGCGATAGTACCATTTGTAAGTGTAAGGCGCTCTCCCACCGCTTGCTTCAACTACAAAGTTTACGGTAGTACCGTTAGCGGCTGTTTTATTTTGCGGCTCAGTGGCAATATGCAGCGTCAGACTCATAAGCTGCTCTGCCACAGTGGTTTGAATAACGTTCGTCCCCGGCGTGATCGTGCCGCCCTCGGCTATAGCTGCAGTGACCCTATAAAACTTTGTGCCGACAAAGAGATAGCTGCCGACCGTGTAAGCACGGCTTGCGGTGTAGTTCATCTCAAGCGGGGCAATCGCGCTGAGGATGCTTTCGCCGAGCTGATCGGCATGGGCTTTGACGGTTTCCAAATACGCGCCGTAGGTGACGGTCACATCGCCGCAGTCTGCCCAGATAGTATTCTCGCCAAAAAGCGTGGTGATTTCAGGGACGTCGGATAAGTCGTAGCTTGTAACAGCGCCGCCCATATCTACAACCTGAGCGCCAAGCGTTGGCGTAGCGCCTTGAGCATAAACATCCATGCTGGAAATCCAAGGGCCAACAAGTGCTTCGCCGTTATAGCTTGCATAGTAAGGGGCCGCTTTCAGTTTACCGTTCACCGCATCAACCGTTCCGCCGTAGACCGTGCCAGCGGAGTCGGGGAAGGTGATGGGGTAGGTGGTTGGGTTGCTCGTGTCTTCGCCACTGCGGTAGATTGTCGCGCTCGTCCAGCCGCTGATGGGGCAGATGTTGGAGTAGGGTTCAAAAGTTGCATTAGAAACGGATGCAAGGCGGATCATGGGATGAAAAACGACGTTTTGCGCAGTATACCCTTTTGCAATATCAATGGAAACCAGATCATTTCCATCTTTTTTTTTCGTGAAAGAATAAGAACTGCCGTAGTCGTAGCCGTAGCTAAGTAAAGTTCCCCTGTACTTTGAGCCACTGCCACCTGCCGGCGTGCCGTTAAGCACATAACTTTCACCATTTATGAGGCCGGTAACTGGGATATAAAAACTAATCCAATTTGTCGTGGCATTTGTCCCATCCGCAGTTATAGCAGTAACAGCATCTCCATTTGCGCTTACTGTAAACGTTAACCCGCTAAGTGTATATTCGTTTCCATTCCACGTCCCGCTTTCGTTTTGCGCTTTAAGCTTCGTCAGCGTTAAAGGGATTTTGTTCTTGCCACCCCCATCGGGCCACGGATAATCGTAACCATGCAAATCCTGCACAGGCTCGATGTTGACCGTCAGCCCCTTGAGCGGCATGTCAGCGGCAGAAGCATCGAATGTAGCAAGAGCAACAGGGCCGATTGTGGTTGCGGTCGTTGTCTGCTCAACATCGGCGATGCGCTCGTCCTGCGCGTCATCGATTACGTCCTGATCGGCGGCGGTGCGGTAGCCGTCAACGCTGAGAGTGAGTTTCCCGTTTGCATACGCTTTTGACAGGCCAGTCCCCGCATCAATCGCCGTGAACGTGTTGCGAGTCGTGACCGTCCAGCCAGCCGTTTTGTCGAGCTTGTACACGAACACTTGATCCCCTTGCTGGGAATCGCTGTGGGTCTGAACAGACCGATAATACTGAAACTCAACATTTGTCGGGTTCGCAGCATCATTGACATAGGCCATGAACGCCATGCGCGTCTGAGAGCCGCTTGCGGGGTTGGAATTGCTGGACGCTCTGCAATAAACGACTTTGTTGGCGGTATAGGCAGCCAAGAAGTCAGCCCATGTTGAGTTACCATACGACAGGATCTCAAGGCCAGTGATGTAGTCCTCACCAGCAACGGCAGAAGAAACGCCGCCAGCGCCGTCACCTTTTAAGATGCCCGTTGCGGTGATTTTCGCCTGTTTACCAGCGTCAATCGTGTCCTGTGCCGCCGATGTGCGGTAATTGACAAGCAGTCCAGCGGCGTACTCCTGAACGCTCGTGACCGTGCCGTCAACCAAAATCGGGAACCGACCATCGTTGTAGCAGTAATACGCGCCGTTGTAGTAGAGGAACAGGATCACGCCAGCGCTGAAGGTATTTGACGCGCTCGTCCTTTCGCCGTTGACGTAGATGGGTGCGGCCTCCGGTGCATAGGTGGTGATGGCAAGCGTTGCGTCCGTGGCAGTGTTTGCGTATCTGAACAGGCACGGGAAATAGTTCGTGTCACCGCGATAGCCGTAAGAGCATGTAGCGGCTTTTGCCGCTGTTGCGGCAGGGGAAAGACAGTAACCAGTCGGGACGGTGTTGTCATTTTGGTCATAGTAGGCAGATACGCGCCAGTATGTTCCATCGTAGATCAAAATGATAACGTTACCAGCCGCGAATTGATTGGTAACAGCGGAAGTACCCGTGCGGCGGAGGGGAATTGCCGCCGTTTGCGCCCCGTTCCCCATCGTAAGGGTTAACGTTGCGTTAGATGAAGAACTACCAGCGAACGGGAGGTAATAAGCAATAATTTTGCCAACCTTCAGCGTTTCGTCTGTGCTGTTTCCCTTCCAGCTTGCCGTTGATCCTGTCTGTGTTCCGACGATGTACTCAATGCCTTGCGTATTGCTGATAACGTCATCGGTAATGTCGATGCCGTCCCCAGCGGTCAGCGCAGAACCACCGCCGCCAGCTTCGCCGTATTCGTAGGAAGTCGGTTTCCCATCAGCAACAGTTTTTACAATCAGCGCCTTGCCGATGTCTGCGGCTGTTGCGGCTGGCTGCATGGTATTGATTGCGGCGGTGTTTTTGTCAATGTTCTGATTCTGCGCATTGTCGATTGCGTCCTGAGCTGACGCTTTTCGGTAGCCGTTCAATGCGTCAGCGGTGAGGTAATCAGTGCCAGCAATAGCGCCTGTGATATTGCCTGAGCGGTCACGCTTGAGAATGCCGAAAGCGGTGATTTCTTCCTGTTTTCCGCTGTCAATTGCATCCTGAGCCGCTGAAGTTCGGTAACTTGTAAGGCGGTTGGTCAGGAAACTCACATTGACAAGGGGGTTTGATTCGCTGGTTGTATTTGGGATCATCGCATCAATATCGGCGATATCTTCAGCGTTCGTGCCGATCTGCGCAAGCTGCTCCGGCGTGGCGCGGGCGTATGTTTCGCCGTCGGGGATATCGTCGAGATTTAACTCAATGTCTCCGGCCTTTCCGTTGACGCTTGTGACAGGCGCGTCAGTCTTGGCTTTTTCTGCCCAATATTTGGCGTTGTTTTCGTAGGTTTCGTCACCTACGGAAACAGGCTCTCCGTTTCGTTCTCCAACCGCCCACGCTTCAGCATCTTCGGCGCTGTCTTCAGCCTGCCCAGCAGATTCAGAAGCGCTTGCGGCACTGTCTGCGGCATCGCTGGCGCTTTGCGCCGCCGCCTGCGCGTTTGCCTGCGTTTCTGTTCCAAGTTCCGTCAGCGTTTCGATCCAGCTTTCATACGGGTCAGGCGGTTCACTTGAAGCCTGCCCGATGTCCTCACCGACATAAAACGGAAAGATGGCGCTTTTTGCAACTTTCTCGTTTACGGTATACACAAATTCAATTTTGCCGCTGCCAACAACGGCGGTATCAGCGTCAGTCACAATCCACGTTGCAACAGTCCCGTCAACGGAAAGCACGACAGGATAAGCGTCAAAGTCTTCGCTCCGTTTAACGAAAAGATCAATAACGCCTGTGCCAAATTGCTCTTGCCATTCGGTGAAATCAAATACGACTTCGGTGACTTCGTTTTCACCGCGCCGCCCGATAAACAGCGTTTTGCAGTTTTCAACTTTAACTGTGTTCATGTTCCACCCTCTTTAAGCCATATTCTTTCGCGTTGCCTGGAGCCCGTCACTTGATGTGACGGCGTAACCTTCGCGCGGATCTCCCAGTTCGATTTCAACGAACTTTTCCATGATTGAGTCATACTTGACCGAAACAATGCGCATCTTTTCCCGGTGGTTTTCCAAGTTATCAAGATAAACTGTAACGGTGTCACCAAGGTCAATCAAATCTGCGTCAGCGGTGTCATGATAGAATGATACTTCAATATGCTTGTATTTTTCCCACGGTTTGACTGTGTTAAGGTAATTTGTAGCGGCTGAAGTCAGTGCCGATTGTGTTGGCGCTTCTTTGAAATAATTTGTAAAATCAACGGCTTTTGCAATTGTAGGCAAAATCTCAGGAGTCGGTTTAATTATTCTCGGATTTGAAACAACGGCAAGATAACCGCCCGTATTCGGGCCATACCAGTATGGGACGATTGCGGTATATGTTTCAGATGAATCAAATTCGATTGACCAATCTGCGAGGTTTTTTCCTGGCCTGATTTCCGCGCCCCTGTCTTCACCTCGTGTTCCGAAATAAATGCCATACTGTCTAAACCAAATATCTACATTGTAGATTTTTTTGAGTGAATAGGTATCATCGAAAAGATATTCCCTGAATGATTTGACTGTTTCTATTCTGAATTCACCGTACACCTCATCTAATGCCGCAATATTCCAATATGCGTAAGCGTCAGACCCGATAGAATTGTATCCTAAATAATTATAAGCGTCTGACAGTTTAGTGGCATCTGTAGCCGTATGACTGTCATAAGGGATAACGACTGCATCGGATAACTGATATGAAAAATGATGCGCATTTACAGTGATTATATTGTTTTCAATCACCGTTTTGTAGATGTTGAATGGTTCAACCTGTCGTTTATACTCATTGCCGTCTGCATAAGGCCGTAAAGCTGCAATCGTGCCGCCCATCATTATTTCATGTGCGTATCTTCCTTCTGCTGGGTATTTTAATTCTAATTCGTAAACTCCAACGAGGTCTTCCGTAATGACGCATGAGATCGCTTCGTCAAGCCGTCCGATTCCATTGTAAGGGAAATCTGATCCAGTCTGATCACCATAAAGAATCGGTATCATAGCTGCCACCACCTCGGTGTAATCCAAACGCTTACGCCCGTATCTCTTGTGAATCTGTTCACCCCTGGCGCTAAAATAGGGAAATCAGTTGCATATTCGGTTTCACCGCCGCTGATTTTACCGATTGTAATAAATGAATTCAAGTTACGGTTCGCGTTGTATGCTTGCATTGTTTCACAATCAATTGTAACAGATGTTATCCCTGCGGCTTGCAAGCCTGACGATGTTATTTGCCATTGTCCCAAGGAATTTTTGATTGTAAAAGACAATTCTGTTGTTATTGTAAATTCAAACAACGGCTTTGATGGAAAGCGCGTACTGTTTGTCAACGAACTAACATTGTTGCTTTTATTTTCTCCTCTTTTCAGGAACCGTTGCGGCATACAGTTGAACACAATGTCAAAGCGGCCTGCATCGTTTATGCTGGTTACGTCAGGCTCAAATGCGCCCGTGTATGACGCAAGCCTGAATTCATCGGTGTTGTAGGTGTCTTCAAGCCTGACATAACCTTCACGGGACAGCAAAAAGTTTCTGAAGTTGCTGATGTTGGTTTTGAAGTTGGCATAAATAAAAGCGGGGTATGTGACTTCGATGTTGTCGAAGCGCTTGTCTGATCTGATATAGGCGCCGTTGCGCCCCGGCACATCCTGATAGGAATAGGCTTTACTCGGTGCGCTGAACGTGCCTTGACCGCTGATATAAACGCCGAAATCGCGGGAATCTACCCCGTCAAGAATTAAGTAATTACGCACCAGCTAACCTCCTTTGCCCGTTCAAGGCGGCGAACCGCTCCTGAATTTTGTTTGCAAGCTGGTTGACATCCATGCCAGGTGTCGCATAAACGTTGATGGTCACTTCTCCGGTTCCGACAAGCTGCCGCAGTTTGTCCATGCCAAGCACCACCTCACCGCCGTGTCCGTCCCCGAATCCCTTCATGCCGTTCGCGGTCTGAAGCACAGTTGGGCTTGTGAACATGATCGGATTGTTGTATGCTTTTTTGTACCACTCAACAGACAGATGCGGCACTGAAGGAGGATTCAAGCTGAAACTGCCTTCAATGCTGAAATGCGGCAGTTTTATGTGCGGCAACTCCCAATCAAAGTTAACAAGGGATTTCAGCTTTTCAACGCCGCTGCGCACAATATCTTTGATGCCTTCCCAGACATCATGTACTTTAGTCTTGATACTGTCCCAAGTTTCCGTGAACTTTTCCTTTACGGAATCGCAGAAACCCGTTACCGTATCTTTGATATTGCCCCAGACTTCAACCGCCCACGCCTTGATTTCATCCCAATGCTTGTACAATGCAACGCCAGCGGCAACCAGAGCCACAATTGCGGCAATGACAAGCCCGACAGGGGAAACAAGGAAGGCAATCACAGGCGCAAGTGCGCTGATTGCCATGGCAAGGTTGCCGACAATGAGAAGCAAAGGCGCAATAGCCGCCACCACCGCCGCGATGATCATGATGGTCTTTGCCTGCTCCGGTGATAGCTTCTGAAGCCATTGAACAACCTTTTCAACCAGTCCAGCCAGCTTTTCAATAACAGGCGCAAGCGCCGTTGCAATTGTCGCGCCAAGCTGAAGCCCTGCGGCTTTCAACTGCGCTTTGCTCTTGTCGATTGCGTCATTGGATTCGTTGATAGCGTTCAGCGTGTCACCGGACAGAATAAGCCCTAATTTCTGCGCTTCTTCCCCGTAGGCGCTGAAAGCTGCGCCGCCGTCATCAATGATGCCTGCAAGTTCATCGGCAGACTTGCCGAAGATTTCATAAGCGGCCTGATCACGTTCAACCTCGTTGTCTATCTGTGACAGCGCCTTCACAGTATCCATGAAGACAGCTTCAGCGCTTCGCATGTTCCCGCTTGCGTCAGTCACGGAAACGCCAAGTTTTGCAAAGTCTTCAGGCGCGGATGCCATGTTTTTCTTTAGTTTGGTAACTGCGCCGCTGATGGTATCGACAGAAACGTCAACCATATCTGACGCATATTCCATTTTCTGAAGCGTTTCAACGGAAAGCCCCGTCTGCTTTGACAGCGTGTTCAGATCGTCTGCGGTTGTCATGGCGTTCACGCCAAGGCCAACCATGCCAGTCACAACGCCAGCCGCCGCCGCTGACAGCGGTTTCATTTTGTTCCCTATTTCGGTAATCTTGCCGCCGAATTCCTTGACTGATTCGCCAGCGGCAAGGATATGCTGTTTCGTGACGCTGCCGAAGGTCTTGAATTCGTTTTCAAGCCCTTTAAGGTTCTGCTCTGTTGCGATGATTTCGCGCTGAAGGTTATCCCATTCGGCAGAACCCTTTGCAACGCCTGACTGCGCGTCTTGCAGTTCCTTCAGTCTGTCTTTCGTCAGTTTGATTGACGATTCAAGATTCTTCTGCTTCTGCGTCAGCAGTTCGGTGTTTTTCGGGTCAAATTTCAGAAGTTTGTTAACATCTTTAAGCGTGGCCTGCGTCTGCTTTAGCTGCCCGTCCACGCCTTTAAGTGATTTTTGTAGGTTTGTAGTATCGCCATTGAGTTCAATGGTAATCCCTGCAATTCTGCTTGCCATTATTGCACCTCGTCAGAA
>Ga0326512_10001025_pt1 | contig 22692 bp, 35 predicted proteins | sample 1_2617_0518_D_FD_203652 | JGI IMG/M metagenome (GOLD analysis project Ga0326512, IMG submission 203652) | Bovine rumen microbial communities from UC Davis, California, United States - 1_2617_0518 | ecosystem: Host-associated > Mammals > Digestive system > Stomach > Rumen | place: USA...
TCGGGCTATATGAAATCCACGGGAAAGAAATACACGGATCACCTCGCCACTATGCGTAATTGGTACCGCAAAGATCGTGAGCAGGGCAAAATACCTCAAGCTGATACCAGAAGTTATGATTTCGGCTCCGTTAAGGATAACGAGCTGAGCGGCAATCTCAAATATGAAAGGAAAAACAAATGAAAATCAAACTTGATGATAACGCAATAAAGCCCGTAAGGGCGCACGCAACAGACGCAGGCCTTGACCTCTGCACTCCCGTTTCATTCGTCATCAATCCCGGTGAGAGCGTTGTAATAGATACGGGCGTACATATCGAAATCCCTCACGGCTATGTCGGTATGCTCAAAAGCAAATCGGGTCTGAATGTGAAGTACGGCATAACCTCCGAGGGAGTGATTGACGAGGGCTATACCGGGTCGATAGTGGCAAAGCTCTACAATCACGGGGATTTAATTAAAGGATTCACAAGAGGAATGAAGATAACTCAGCTTGTGCTTGTGCCGTACATAGCGCCCGAGATTGAATATGTTGACGCTCTGGACGACACCGAGCGCGGTGAGAACGGATTCGGGAGTACGGGGAAATGATAACAAAAGAAGTTAAATGGGATTTATTCAATGACCATTTTCAAAATTATAAAGTCTATGGAATACCGAAAGCTCAGCTTGTAATCGCCGACATACCTTATAATCTCGGCAATAACGCTTATGCGAGCAATCCTCAATGGTATAAAGACGGAGATAACAAGAACGGCGAAAGCGAATTTGCGGGCAAGGCATTCTTCGATACCGATAAAGATTTTAGAATTGCCGAATTTATGCACTTCTGCAATCATATGTTAATTAAGGAGCCAAAGCAGACGGGGAAAGCCCCTGCGATGATAGTATTTTGCGCTTTTGAGCAATTAAGTATGGTTAAAGAATATGGCGAGAGATACGGATTCAAAAATAGCTATCCGCTTGTATTTATTAAGAATTTTTCGGCTCAGGTACTGAAAGCGAATATGAAAATCGTAGGAGCCACGGAATACGCACTTGTTTTATATCGGGATAAGCTCCCGAAATTCAACAACAACGGCAATATGATATTCAACTGGTTTAATTGGAAGAAGGACGGAGCAGAGATCCCGAAACTTCATCCAACGCAAAAACCGATAGCCGTGTTGAAGGAGCTTATTGAGATATTTACCGATGAGGGCGACACCGTAATTGACCCGGTGGCGGGGAGTGGAAGCACAATCAGAGCTGCTTATGAACTCGGGCGTAACGCTTACGGCTTCGAAATTAAAAAAGACTTCTATGCCGAAGCAAAAGAAAAAATGCTGTCTGATATGAGGGCGACACCGTAATTGACCCGGTGGCGGGGAGTGGAAGCACAATCAGAGCTGCTTATGAACTCGGGCGTAACGCTTACGGCTTCGAAATTAAAAAAGACTTCTATGCCGAAGCAAAAGAAAAAATGCTGTCTGATATGGAAATGGGCTTATCGGCATACCTTGCGGAGCAAGAGGCTATTCGCAGGAGAAACGAGTTTATAAATGCAAAACAGGAGACTTTTGCCGTATGAAACCTATAATAACAATTCTCATCACGCTCGCCTTGATATTCTCACTATCCTGCAAAGGCAAAGAAATTTCAAAAAATGCCGAAATTGAAACTACCGAGGATAACTCGACAGTTGAGATTTCAACCGAAGCGGCTGAAACCGAAGCGACAGAAGCAGAAACAGAGGCTTTGACCGATAATACAACATTTTATACCACAACGGCAAAAGCCTCTGAAATCAGCTCTAAAATAGCGTTTTACTATGATGACGGCGAAGAGGCCTATATCACGGCGGCTGAATACGAAGAAATCTGCGGAGTAGTGATGAATGAAACCGGCTACGGCTCTTATGAGGGCTGCGTGGCGGTGGCACAGGCAATCCGCAATCAGATAATCCGAGAGAGGGAACTCGGGCACGCATACGATATAGCCTCGGTGCGGAAGACCTATCAGGAACATTATACAAAAACTCCAAATGAGCGGGTCAGGCAGGCGGTTACCGATGTTTTCTACAATCACACGGTAGTTACTACCGAGCCGATAATTGCGTGGTGTGCAGGGTACAGCTCGTGGCACGCAGCGCAGGTGCAGGTCTGCTCATTCGATGGGAATGACTTTTATAAATTAACAAAAAAGGATTGGTGATTAAGATGAGTAAATACATAAATGCAGATGAACTTATCAAGGCAATAGAAACGGAACTGTGGGATTGGAAAACAGTTGATGGAATAAAGTCAAGCACAGTATTAAAGCAGACGATTTCCGATATCAAGAATATGCCCTCTGCTGATGTTGTAGAGGTAGTGAGGTGTAAGGATTGTAAGTATTATACAGATTATATGGCTTATACTAAAAGTTTCAAATCGCATTATTGTAGTGGCGGTTTTGTTGATAGCAATATGGCGTTACATCCCGATGATTTTTGCAGTTACGGAGAAAGGAAAGGAAAGGAACAAAATGAGCGTAAGTAAATGGGCTTACACGCCCGAAAAATGCGACGGCGACTATTGCCCCGGTGATTGCGATAATTGCAGTAAGGTAAATGAAGATGAAAGTGAGGATAACGAAGAATGAATGAATTAAAACCGTGCCCGTTTTGCGGGAGTAAAAAAGTATATCCTATTCAGGGGTTTACGATGTTTCTTATTCACTGCACCAAATGCGGGGCAATAGTATCGTTCTTGGACAAGAAAGAAAAGGAAAACTTAATGGAAGCGTATAACAAGAGGGCGGAAAAATGAAAGCAATACCAAGGTATGAATTAACGAAGGAAGGGCAGAAAGCTCTGAATGCAGAGGTCAACCGGCAGTTAATCAATCACGCCGAAAAACACGGGTGTAACAATGACGCTCAGGTGCTTTTGACTCTGCACTTACATTACGGCTTCGGCAAAAAGAGGCTCCGTCAATTTTGGGAGCATTATCTTGAAACCGAAAAAGAGCTTATGGATTATTACCGACAGACACCGATTACCGCAGAGGGCGAGCGTGAAAAGGAATTTTACGCCGTATATGAATTGCGAAAAATCGGCGTCGATGTTGAGCATTGGCGAGCGGTAAAAAACGAATGGAAGCCCGAAAACGATGAAATATGGAAGAGGTACGGATGATGAGCGACAGATTATGGCATTACGGAATGAGGTTGAGAGGATTCAGCCCCGGAGCGCAGCCGAAGGGAGTAATTCGCAGATATGACAGTAAGCGGTATCACGATATTATAGTATATGACCGACCGCTGACCGAAGAGGAAGAAAGGCACTATGACCTTGACTTGTACAGAATCGAAAGGGTGAAATAATATGGCAACACAACACGATGACATCTTGAATTACCTGCGCAAGTATGGTACAATAACACCGTGGCAGGCGTTTAACGATCTCGGCATAACGAAACTTGCGACCCGAATAAGCGAGCTGAAACAGGCGGGATATGACATCAGAAGCCGAAGAATAACGGTAAAGGCGAGGAACGGCAGAGAAACAACCGTGTGCCAGTATTGGCTCGAAAGTGAGGCTGCATAATGGAATACGAACAGTTGACATTTGCGACAATCGAGATCCCCGCCGAAAGCAAAGAAAAGATACCAGAGAAATATATCGAACAGATATTGAGATACGGCGGTATTGAGGATTCACGAAAAATGATAATTGCCGAATTCTCAAAAGGAAAAGCGGATAACACCGAATTTCTGAAAAAGGTATATTACGGCGGATACGGGCTTAAAGACGGTGAAACGAAGGTATCGGCACAATTCCGCTCATATACAATGACGGTCAAGTGCTGGCATATAACGCAGGATTATACTTGGGAATGGGTAGAAGCCAAAATCAAGAGTATGCTTGCTGCCGGGATTTTTGCAACGCAGAAAGAAATTGACGAGGCTCCCGACTATATGAGGGATGATATAGCGCAATCGCTAACATATATGTTCCGTGATCTGACCGCAGGCTATGAATATTCATTCAGCAACGATTGTATGACTTTCCCCGATATGGTGCGAGAGATAAGCGGGACGCTGAAAACGAATCCCGTTAAAATTGTTGATAAACTGAATGAGATTATCCAAGCTGGAATAAACGGCGAAAAGGTACTGCGATTTAATTTTTATAATCCGGGAAGATTGTTCAAGCAAGTTACAGAGTTAGGTATGGTGCGCAATGAATACAAGAGCACTATTGCCGAGGACAACGAGCCTGCTATGTATATCACGGATGATGAAATAGACAGAGCACTTGCGGGCGGTAGCGGTGTATCGGGCGGCAAGGAAAGAATAAAGACGTTCTTTGCAGAGCACACCGACAAAGTCGAGCGAATTGAAATGCTGAAGAATGAATACGGCATAGGCGGTCGCTCTCACGCAGTAAGCGGGCGGAATCACTCGGGAGAAAGCCACGATAGCAAGGGAGTTAAACTGCACAAAGGCGAATGCGAAGTTATGCTGAACTGGTCGCAGGTTGAGAGAAGAATTGACAGAATGATAAAGGAGCGGACTTATGGATAAGAAAACAAAAATTATATGGAAACCGATTGATGAACTTGTACCGTATGAGCATAATGCGAAAGAGCATAATATAACGCAAATTGAAAATATCGCAAAAAGCATTCAAAAATACGGCTGGCAAAGCCCGATTCTGATTGACGGCAATAATGTGATCGTTGCAGGCCACGGGAGAATCGAGGCGGCAAAAACGCTCGGGATAAAAGATTGCCCTTGTATAATCGCAGAGGGCTTGACTGAAGAGCAAATCAGAGAATACAGAATCCTTGATAATAAATTAAATGAAAGCGAATGGATTGACAGCGAACTTGAAATTGAATTATCCGAGTTAGATTTCGGAGATTTTAATATTGATTTTGAGCAGCCGATACCATTCGATGAAAGTTTGCTTGATGAATTATTCACAGACGCTCCCGCAAAAGAAAAGGAGCCTAAAAAGATACAGTGTCCTCATTGCGGCGAATGGTTTGAAGTATGAAGGTCTTTCTTGCCGGGCAAAACGGGTTACATAATATAGTGAAAGGGAGTGCTTATATATATATATATATGGCGGGCGGAATAAGCGGAAACTTAAAGCCTGCGCTCTCACGATTTGCAAAAGGAGAGTTAAACGAGAATAATTTACTCAGAAGCTTATATGATGAAAATTTTTGGCGGGGGGGGGAGTCAAGACATTGGATACAAGACTTGACTTCGCCGGTGAAAGAAAATGATGATCTATCTGAGCGGAACGATGTGGGGAAATATGGCAAAAGCGATCGTTCAATTAGGGGGGGTTACCCTGACGAGGTAAAAGATGAAGGTGTTTTTAGCAGGCGTAGCTCCTTGGAGAGACGGGGGGGGCTACGACCCTATAATTATTCAGCACCGTCCATACATACTCGAATCGTTCTATTATGCTGATGAAGATACCGAACGTCTCATACCTTATTACGGCGATTTTTTACTTGATAGCGGAGCGTTTACATTTATGGGCGGGTCTGATTTTACATCAAGCAAGAAAGCGAATATTGATTTTGAGGAATATTTGGAACGCTATGCAGATTTTGTCAAGCGAAACAAGGTTGAAAAATTCTTTGAGCTCGACATAGACAGCGTTGTCGGATATGACAAAGTTCTCAAATATAGAGCAAAATTAGAAAGGTTAACAGGGCGGCAACCGATACCCGTGTGGCACTCAACAAGAGGCAAAGAAGAATTTATAAAAACCTGCGAAGAATACCCGTATGTCGCACTCGGCGGAATAGTAGGCGGAGAATGGAACGAAAGAGCTGAAAAGTTAATACCTTGGTTTATTGACAAGGCGCACGAACACGGTGCGAAGATACACGGACTTGGCTACACAAAGCTATCAAAATTAAAGCTATACCATTTCGACAGTGTTGATAGCACCGCTTGGACAACCGGCAACAGATTCGGATATATTTATCATTTCGACGGAAAAACAATGAAGAAGTATGATGTTCCAGAAGGAAAGAGAATCGGAGATAGCCGGCGGGCGGCACTTATCAACTATATGGAATGGCTTAAATTTCAAAAATATGCAGAGACACATTTATAAAGGTTGTTTGCAATATCCAACCTTAATATAAAACTACGGAGTAAAAGAATGAATAATATAATCTTTATTATTGAGACAGTAACCGTTTTCGGGCTTTTGTCGCTCACAAACAAATTTTTTAAGCGTGACGGCGTGATCGCGTGGGTAGCGATTGCGACTATTCTTGCGAATATAATAACGGCGAAGAATGCAACAATATTCGGTATGGATACCGCAATCGGAACAGTTATGTTTGCGTCAACTTTCCTTGCAACCGATATTTTGTCAGAGTGCTACGGCAAGAAATATGCAAAAAAGGCGGTAATGCTCGGCTTATTTTCTTCGGCGGTGCTGATTATCGCAACACAAATAGCCTTGCTATATAAACCGAGTGCTTTTGACTACGCTGACAGCCCAATGAGAACATTATTCGGATTAAACCTGCGCATAAGTATTTCATCAATGATTATGTATGTTATTGCGAATCTCGGAGATATTTTTATTTTTGATAAGATCAAAGATAAAACGGGTGGGAAGGCAATGTGGTTGAGAAACAATGTGGCGACCATTCTTTGTAATTGCCTTGAAAACTTCGGATTCATTGGGCTTGCTTTCTGGGGCATTTACGACATAAAGACAATAATCAATATTGCAGTCAGCACAAGCGTAATTGAAATGGCGGCCGCGTTAATAGATACACCGTTCTTATATCTCAACCGAAAAATTACGAAAGGCGAAAAAAATGGCGAACGAGAAGAATTTATTAAAAGGCAATGAGAAGCACACATTTACACCCGAAGAACACTCGAAGGGCGGAATTGCAAGTGGAGAAGCCCGCAGAGCAAAGCGGGATTTGCGGAAAGCCTTTGAAGCTCTGCTCGATAAAGACTTCAAGAGCAAAGAGGGGGAAACAATATCAGGAGCCGAAGCAATCGCTATAAAGCAGTTTGAAAAGGCTCTGAAAGGTGATACAAAGGCGTTTGAAACCGTGCGAGATACCGCAGGGCAAAAACCTGTTGAGCGGGTGATGATTGCAGAGGTTGAGCAATCTGTAATAGACGAAATCGAAAAAATGGTAGAAGAGTATGACGAAGAGTAGCCTTATATCGTTCTTAATGAAGCAGCCGGCAAGAGTAGGAAATCTTGTCGGCTTTTCCCGATTAGGGGATTTGCATAATAAGTGGATAAGGAAAATGATTAGCGGAAAGCAGGATAAAACGCTTCTTGCTTCCCGTGGAACATTCAAGACTACTTGCGTGGCGATTGCGATTGCAATTCTGATGATTATTCACCCGAACAAGCGCATACTGTTTATGAGAAAGACAGACGGCGATGTTAAAGAGGTTATTGCTACTGTCGCAAAAATACTCAAAACGCCTCAATTTGCATATTTTGTGCAAGTGTTGTATAATGTCAATATAAAGTTGACTACTGAGAGCGCAACGGAGCTTACAACGAATCTGACGGCAGATATTAAGGGAACACCGCAGTTAATGGGAAAAGGCTGCGGATCGTCAATAACCGGCAAGCACTATGATTATGTATTCACGGACGATATTGTTAATATAGAAGACCGCATATCAAAGGCGGAGCGGGAAAAAACAAAACTGAAATATCAAGAGTTGCTGAATATCGTAAACAGAGACGGCAAGATATTCAATACGGGAACGCCGTGGCACGAAGAGGATTGTTTCTCGATAATGCCCGAAGCGGAAAGATACGATTGTTATCATCCCGAGGTTAAGAAGCTCATATCTGATGAAGAGCGGGAAAAACTGAAAGGCAGTATGTTACCGAGTTTATTTGCGGCAAACTACGAATTGCGATTTATTGCGAGCGAGAATGTTATCTTTACGAATCCGCAAAAGGGAGCAGAGGCGAAAACGATATGCGGCGGATATATGCAGGTTGATAGTGCATTTTACGGCGAAGATTATACGGCGTGGAGCATTATGGCGAAGCACGAGGGTAAATATTATCTATACGGGAAAATGCGGAGAAAAGCCGTTGACGAGTGCTATGCCGATATACTCAAAGATTATACGGAGTATCAAGTGCCGAAGCTCTACAACGAAGATAACGCAGATAAAGGAATGGTCGCAAAGGAAATGCGAAAGCTCGGTATGAGGGTAGTCACATATCACGAGGGAATGAATAAATATCTCAAAATCGTAACATATCTGAAAGCAATATGGAAAGACCTTGTGTTTGTTGAGGGAACGGATGAGGAATATATCAAGCAGATATGTGAGTATTACGAAGACGCAGAACACGATGACGCACCGGATAGCGCAGCGAGCCTTGCCCGAATTATGATGAAAAAGGGCAGGAACGAGGAATATCAATCGTTATTTTAAGGGGGAAGAATAATGAAAACTTATGAAGATTTGCTCGAAATAGCGGATAACGAGCGGGAAAAGCAGTTATTCACATACAATGCTATTTCGGAGTACAAGAGCAGTAAGCATTACCTTGAAGCGAGGAAAGCACGGGAGTATTACGAGCGGCGAAATGTAACGATTATGAAATATCAAAAAGTGCTGTTCAAATTGAGCGGAGAAGCTGTTCCCGATTATTACAGTGCCTGCTACAAGTTCCGTAACGGCTTTTTCCCGTTCTTTGTGAGGCAGGAAGTCAGCTATTTACTCGGCAATGGCGTTACATTCAACAACGAAGAAACAAAAGAAAAGCTCGGCGGTAAGAAATTCGATACAATGATGATGAATCTTGCGAAAAAAGCCTTATGGGGCGGAGCTGCATACGGATTCGTCAATTATGACCGCATAGATGTATTTTCAGCCCTTGAATTTGTACCGCTTTATGGCGAAGAGGACGGAGCATTACACGCCGGTATAAGATTCTGGCAGATTGCGCCCGATAAGCCTATGAGGGCTACTCTGTATGAAGAAGACGGCTACACCGAATATATCGAAAGGCGGGCAAACCGTGAAGATAAGCCCACATTCGAGGTATTGAAAGAAAAACAGAATTATATCCAGACCGTGAGAGAAACGCAGGCGGACGGCGTTGAGATTATCGACGGAAAGAATTATCCGGGATTCCCGATCGTTCCTCTGTATGCTAATGATTCATCAAATAGACAGAGTGATTTCGAGGGATTGCAGGAAAAAATAGACGGCTATGACCTCATACAGAGCGGTCTTGCGAATGACCTTGACGATGCAAGCGTAATATATTGGACTATTAAGAACAGCGGCGGTATGGATGATGTCGACCTTGCGAAGTTCGTTGAGCGTATGCGGGTAATCAAGGCGGCAACGGTTGACGATGACGGCTCGCAGGCTGAGGCACACACTCTCGATGTTCCGTATCAAGGCAAAGAGGCTATGCTCGCCAATCTGCGCAACAGTATATATGATGACGCTATGGCGGTTGACACAAAGGCGATTGCGGGCGGAAGCATAACGGCGACGGCTATCAGAGGGCTTTATACAAATCTCGACCTGAAAACAGACGATTTCGAGGCTTGCGTAAATGATTTCATATATGCGGTGCTTGACTTGCTTGAAATTGAGGACGCTCCGAAATACAAGAGAAATCCCGTTATCAATAAGGCGGAAGATACGCAGGTGGTATTATCGGCGGCGCAGTATCTTGATGATAGAACGGTGCTCGAAAAGCTCCCGTTTCTGACGCCTGACGAAATAGAAACGATTCTTGAAGAGCGGGAAAAGGAAGATATGAGCCGATACGAGAATGATGAAGGCGGTGCGGTAAATGGCGACGGAGAGGAAACTGGAGCGTGATATAAGCCGAATATACCAGAGCGCAGGAAAAGATATGGCGGGCGTCGGCAAGGAATGGCGAAAGTATTTCAAAGCCGCCGCAAAGGAGCTGAAAGGCAAAGAAGATGAGCTTCAGAAAGCAAAGGAAAGCGGCGACAAAAAAGAAATTGCCAAACTTGAGCGAGAGCTCCGAGAAGAAAAGCAGAGGATAACAACCGGTAATGCCGAATATCGAAAGATAGTCAGCGAGACCACCGATAAACTTGCAGACGCAAATCAAAACGCACTTAATTATATCAACGGAGAAATCCCGTCATACTACACAGAATCTTATAACGCCGAAATGAAAGCGGAAGCTGTTGATCTCGGTTTCCGCTTCGATATGGCGGATGAGGCGACGGTAAAAAGGCTTATTACAGACGGCGATATCGATTTGCCGAAGAAAAAAATTGATGTAGCCGCAGATAAGCGGTGGAATACCAAATATATCAATTCACAAGTCACTCAGGGCATTGTACAAGGGGAAAGTATGGATAAGATAGCCGACCGTATTTTCCCCGAAATAATGGCGAAATCAGACACAAAAGGTCTGTCGAGCAAAGAAATGAGCGAGCTCCTTCGGCGCAACAAAAACGCCGCTATCAGAAACGCAAGAACGCTTGTGAATGGAGCAGAAAATAAGGGCAGGCAAGACAGATACCGCAACCTCGCAAAACAAGGCGCAGTAATGAAACGGATTTGGACTGCCACAGGCGACGAGCGCACCCGTGATTGGCACTTGGAAATGGACGGGCAGGAGGTTGACCTTGACGAGCCTTTTGTTGACGGTAACAATAATAAAATAGATTATCCCGGTGACCCTCACGCTGCACCCGAAACCGTTTATAATTGCCGTTGCACAACGAAATCAAGACTAATAGGCTTTCGCAGAGCTGACGGAACTATTGTGAGAGTAGATTATGACCCGACAACAAAGTTGCACAAGGAACAAATACAAGCCGAGATTAAACGCAGGCAGGAGGAGGAGAAAGCAAGTAATAGCAAGGGAGCACTTGACGGATTGAGCGAAGACACAAAGGAAGCAATAGCAGACTACACAACAGGCGAAGAAATGCACTTGAATCAAAGACAATTTGATGAAATTACCGATGCAATGCAGGTAATCGACAAACCGATGTATAGAGTAGAATCTGTCACGAGAACAGCTGAACGAAACCTGCTTGAAGAAGATGACGAGTTTGACTTTTCAGCATATAGTTTTGAGCCGCAAGACAAAGAACAAGGCGCACTGCGGTCATTCGCCAAAGAGACCGATGCTCTACCAGATCTCCTCGGTCAGGTTGACGATGCGGTAATATTTGAAACAACCGGAGAGGTGAGCCAGCTGCCGATAGAATCGTTATCGCAATTTGACCAAGCCGAATCGCTGGTATATGCGAAAGATTGGGAGGTAGTTGAGATAAAAACGACCAAGATAGGCGGCAAAAATTACCAGACTTATGTGATACGCAAAACAAAGCCACCGAAAAAAAAGGTAAAGGCGAGGTGATATTATGAGCAAAACAGTAATATCAGAAACATTATCGCTCACGAGCAGAAAAGGCGAGGTAATAAAAGCGTGTGAACAGGCAATTATGCGGGGGCTTGCACATATCGGCGAGGCTGCCGAGGGCTATGCAAAAGACGATTGCCCTGTTGACACGGGAAGATTAAAGGACAGTATAACTTATGCTACTGCGGAAAAACATAGTGAAGCAGATGAGAAGGCGCAGGCAGGAGACGCAAAGTTACACTCAACGCCCGAGCCTATGACGGTATATATTGGCACGAATGTCGAATATGCGCCGTATGTTGAATTTCGGGATATAGATCACGTGCCCGGCAAAGCTCATTTTCTGCGAGACGCCGTCGCAAACCATAGCGAAGAATACCGCAAGATTATGAAAGCGTCGCTTGAAGCAGGCACAACGGAGTAAAGGCAGACTACTTGACAAGTTAAAAAAAGAATGTTAGAATAATGTCAAATCAAAGTGCGGAAGAATCGCACCCGAGAAAAAGGAGATTGAAAATATGTCATTAACGAAAGCACAGGTAAGAGAAATCCTCAGTAGAGCAGATACGCCCGCCGACAAGCTGAAAGAGGCTGTTGACGATATTATCAGCGGTCACACAAGCAGTATTGAAGCACTCCGAGAGGAGCGGGATAAACTGCGTGAAGATGTTGACAAATACAAGGATTTCGAGAGCAAGTACAACGATACCAAAAAAGAGCTTGATGAGGCACAGAAAAAAATAGACGGCGAAAAGGACTATGACAAGCTGAAAGCCGATTTTGACGCTTACAAAAAGCAGATTTCGGATGAAAAAAATCATAGTGCGAAAGAAGCCGCATATAAGAAAGTCCTCTCGGAGCTTGGTATAACCGATAAGAGAGTTTCGGCTATATTGAAGGTATCGGACATCAGCAAAATTGACCTTGACAAAGACGGCGAGATCAAGAATAAAGATGACCTGAGCAAGAGCCTGCGTGAAGAATGGGCGGAATTCATTCCGAAAGAGCACCTTCAGGGAGCGAAAACGGCGAATCCGACAAGCAACACGGGCGGATCGAAAATGACAAAAGAAGAAATCCTCGCAATAAAGGACACCGTAGCAAGACAAAAGGCTATGGCAGAAAACTTTGAATTATTTGAATCTTAAAAAAACAGGGGGAAAGAATTATGGCGAATATCGTTACAGACGCAGAAGCTAATCTCATCAAGGCGCAGCATATGAAGAGGGTGCGTGAGATTGATTTCGTAAATCAGTTTACGCACGAATCACTTGACAAACTTCTTGAAGTCCTCGGCGTTACAAGAAAAATCCCGATGATGGAAGGTACCACAATGTATGTGTACGGCACGACCGGCACTCTCCAGAATGGTACTGTTCCCGAGGGCGAGGTTATTCCTCTTTCACAGATTGAGGTCACAAAAGACGCTATCGGCGAAATCGTACTCAAAAAGTGGAGAAAAGCCGTTACCGCAGAGGCAATTAAAAAGAGCGGAAAGAATGAAGCGGTCATCAGAACAGACGCAAAGCTGCTCAAGCTCGTGCAGACGGGCATTCGTACCGACTTCTTCAATCTTATCAACGGCACTATTACCGGCAGCGTTTCCGCTACTGGCGTAGGCTTACAGGCGGCACTTGCTGACGCTTGGGGCAAGCTTCAGGTAGCTTATGAGGATGATACCGCAGAGGCGGTTTATTTCGTGAATCCTCTCGATGTTGCTGATTACCTTGGCAAGGCTGACATCACCACACAGACCGTATTCGGTATGAATTATATCGAGAATTTCCTCGGCCTCGGCACCGTAATTATGTCTGCACAGGTTACAAAGGGAACATTCGTTGCAACCGCAAAAGAGAATCTTATTCTCTATTATCTGACTATGAACGGCGATGTTGCTGAATCATTCGAGCTTACCGCAGACGAAACCGGCTATATCGGTATCAAGAGCGGTTATCAGAACGAGGAAAGAGCGCAGCTCGAAAGCCTTGTAATGAGCGGTATTCAGCTCTTTGTTGAGTATGCCGCAGGCGTTGTTAAAGGCACAATCACGAGCGGTACCTAATTATGTATATCGTGATTAAGGATTTTGCCGACCTCGAAGACGGCAACAAGGTTTACAGAGCGGGCGATATATTCCCGACAGAGGGAAAGAGCAAGGAACGCATAAACTTTCTGAAATCGGCTGAAAATAAGCTCAAAACGCCCGTTATTAAGTGGCAGAATAAAAAATCCTAACGAAGTGAAAGGCGGTGTAATATGGCTGTTATTGATGAAATATGCGCCGATATCCGCAATTATTTTACGGCAGATGAAGATAAGCATATCGGCAATTTCAAGATAGAGGACGGCGTATTGACACCGCCTTTATCATTACCGCAAACAACGCTGATTCGCATAAGCGGAAGCCGATATAATGACGGCATTCACCGAAGCGATGAAAAACTGATTGATGAAGAGTTCCGTGGCGGCGTATGGGTGATGTCACCGCCGCAGGCATTTCTTGAACTTGTTGAAGAGATCGAGGAATGGCAAGAAAAAAACGGCGGAGCGGATAGCCCTGCTATGTCACCGTATCAAAGCGAGAGTTTCGGCGGATATTCATACGCCAAAGCGGGAGCAGGAAGCGGCGAAAGTTCCACGGGAAACACTTGGAAAAGCGCATATAAGCAGAGGTTGAACATATACAGGAGAGCAAGACTATGAGCCTGTTAAGTGAAGCATACGAAGATTTTACCGTGCTGAATAAAGCCGTTGTTGATGACGGTTACGGCGGAGTTATCACGCAGTACACAGACGGAGCGGTAATTCAAGGGGCTATCGTACTTGACAACAGCGCAGAGCAGACGATAGCGCAGGCACTCGGAACAAGTCAATCATATACGCTGACGGTGAGAAAAGATATTGAGCTTGATTATCATACCGTCATAAGGCGGAAAAGCGACAATGCCGTATTCAGGCTTACAAGCAATACAGACGATAAAAAAACGCCGCAGAGTGCGTCATTGAATATGCGACAGTACACGGCGGAAAGGTGGCAGATACCGTGAGCGAAAAAGAGCCTTACATAATCAGCGAAGTTATATGCGTAAAATGCGGGGAACGCTTTATATCTGCAAGACCATACGGAGTATTGCTGAAAGAGCTTGAATGCCCGAATTGCGGAAAAGGCTTTATAATTGAAACCGGGGAAATCATCAGAGACGCAGGTGATACCGATGAATAAAGAGCAGGCGTATCAAGCGTTCTGGGGACGGATTGCAACGGCTTATGATGAAACAAGCGTACCCGACGGCGCAGGATTCCCGAGAATAACATACGAGGGAGTCAGCGACGATTTCGGGGAACAAATAGCAAGCTCGGCTTCAATATGGACACGGAGCAGCAGTTGGAGCGAGGCGGAAACGCTGAAAAAACAAATAGAAGCAAAGATAACGAGAGGCGGCATAATGATAGCGACGGATAGCGGGGCGATATGGCTGAAAAGGGGAAATCCTTTCGCACAGAGGCTCGGCGATCCGAGCGATGACCTGATAAGGCGTATTGTGCTGAATCTTGAATTAGAATTTATTGATTAAGGGGGAGAAAATATGAAATTCACGCAGATTCCTACCGATACATTCGAGACCTTGCAGATGAATGCAGGTATTCTTGTATCGGGATTTACTCCCGCCACTGGTACGATAGCCGAAAACGGGCTTATCGGTGCTACCACGGGCGGAATACAGTTTGCGGATGCGATTTCCTTCATTGATCTCGGCGAGGATATTGATAATTGCCCGAAGAATATGAAGGAGCTGAAACAGATAGATCAGAGAGAGGTCACGATGAGCGGCACATTCGTCACCGTCAAGGCGGCAACTGCGAAAATGCTGGCTATTGCTGATATTGACGGTACGGATAGCACAAAGATTATCCCGAGAAACGATCTCGCAGATACCGATTTCAGCGATATATGGTTTATCGGCGATTATTCCAATGTGAATACGGGTGAAAATGCAGGATTTCTCGCAATAAAGCTCAAAAATGCGCTTAATACAGGCGGTTTTGCGCTCCAGACGGGTGATAAAGCAAAGGGTAATTTCGCATTCACATTCACGGGTCATTACTCGATGAGTGCACAGGATGAAGTGCCTTACGAAATCTATATTAAAGCCGGTACATCCGGAACATAAGAAAGGATAAGTTATGAAGAAGTTAAGCGATTATCAAGGGGCAGAAGCGATAGAATTGTGGGCGGATTTGTTGGAGCCTTTCGTTAAAATGATAAATAACGATAAAGTAAAGCTCGCATTCAAGGACAGCAAGAAGCCGATTGACATTGCGAAAGTAATGCTGAAAGAGAATGCAGAGACGGGGAATGAAATCTTACGAATAATTGACCCTACTCCCGTTGACGGTGTAAACGCATTTGCAAGAATAATAAATATTCTCCTTGAAATCCTTAACAATTCTGACTTTATGAGTTTTTTCGGATTTGCGGTCAAGGAAGCACAGGTGAGCGTGTCTTCTGGGAATGCTACGGAGAATATAGAGGAGCAAAAAAAATAAAAAACTTCTCACGGTATGTCGAGGCTCGGTTGCAGTCGGTAATTCGAGAGGAGACATACCGTTTTTATATTGCGAAGGAGCTTCAATTAGTACCGCAGAGCAAATGGCTCATTAAGGGGCTTGATGAGATATTAGGCGAGACAGAAACAGACAGCAGAAGTGCAGAAGAAATCGCTGATGATATTATAGAACGAGCGGGCTTGATATTTGATTAAGGGGGTGAATGAATGAATGTTTTTGACCTTTTTGCGAAGCTTGCCCTTGATAAATCCGAATATGAAAAAGGGCTTGATGACGCCGAGGGCAACGCCAAAAGCAAAGGCAGTAAGATAGGCAAAGCTCTCGCAGGTATCGGCAAAGTGGCGGCGGCAGGATTTGCGGTGGCTTCGGCGGCGGTAGGAAAGTTAGCACAAGAAAGCGTTGAATCGTTTGCTAACTACGAACAGCTTGTAGGCGGCGTGGAAACTCTTTTTTCAAATCTCGAAGGAACGGTATCTGCTGCCCCGCAGGTTCTCGAAAACGCAAAACAAGCGTATGAAACCGCAGGCGTTTCCGCCAATCAGTATATGGAAACTGTAACGGGAATGGCGGCGGCTTTGCTTGCGTCCAGTAATGAGCAGGTTATTGAGTTATCCGAAGAAGAGATTAAGGCTCGGTCGGAAGCCCTTGACGAGCAGTATGACGCCGTAAAATCCGAATACGAAAAAGAGTATGATACCCTCAAAGATTCGCTTGAAGATAGGCTTGACGGAATCAAAGAGGCGCAGGACGCAGAGGTAGAAGCATATCAAAAAGCAACCGAAGAGAAAATTGCGCTTATTGATAAGGAATACCGGGAAAGCCTAAAACTCATAGACAAAGAAGAGTATGACAGGCTTCAAGCGATAGATGAGCAGATAGCCGCACTCAAAGGGCAGACCGAAGCGGAAAGAAAAGCCGCCGAGGAACAGGCGAACGCAAAGAAGAGAGAAGAGTTACAGAAAAAAATCGCCGAAGCCGAAAGCATTGAGGACAGGCAGAAGTATCAAGATGATCTTGCGGAATTTGAGGCGAAAATTCAGCAGAAGCGTGTTGAAGAGGCTCGAAACGCTGAAATCGAAAAGCTCAAAGGGCAGAAAGACGCTATCAAGGAAGAAACGGCTGCCCGAAAAGAAGCCGCCAAAGAGCAGAAAGACGCAAAAACGCAGGCGATAAAAGAAGAATCAGCGGCTACCCTCGCCGAAATGAAAAAGGCAAATGAGGAAGAGCTGAAAGAAGCTCGCAGAGCAAACAGCCAGCAACTCAAAGATTATAAGGATATGCAGAATGATAAGCTGAAAGAGTTGAAAAAGAACTTGACGACTCAAAAAGAGGCTTTATCGAAACCGATTGTGATTGCGAGCGGCGACGCTGTAAAATCTGCCGAGGATTATGCAAAAGCGGCGGAAATCGCTGATATGGCGATGATTGATATGGCGGATAACGCAAATAAGATGGGTACTCCGCTCGAATCAATTCAAAATGCTTATGCCGGATTTGCGAAGCAGAATTATACAATGCTCGATAACCTTCACCTGGGTTATAATCAAGGCAAACAGGAAATGGAGCGGCTACTTGCAGACGCTGAAAAGATTTCGGGTATTCACTACGATATCAATAACCTACAGGATGTATATAAGGCAATCCACGTTATTCAAGAAAGCCTCGGAATAGCGGGAGCAACAGCGAAAGAAGCTGACCATACAATAAGCGGGTCGCTCGGAGCGTTGAAAGCGTCTTGGGAAAATCTTGTAACGGGAATATCTGACCCCGAGCAAGATGTAGGCGAACTCGTCGGCAATGTTATGGAAAGAGCGGGAATAGCGATTAGCAATATTATACCTGTAATCGGAAATGCTCTTGAAGGAATCGGCAACGCAGTTGTGCAGATCGCCCCTGCGCTCGGTGAGCAGATACCGCAGTTACTTATCACGGTGTTGCCGACGCTTGCGGATTCCGCATTAACTCTTGTAATGACCTTATCGAAAGGCATTACACAGAATTTGCCCGAGATATTCAAGGCGGCGTTAGAGGTGTTGAAGTCGTTAGCGTTGGGAATTGCTGAAAATCTTCCCGTGTTAATTCCTGCGGTTATCGATATGGTGATGACAATAGGTGAAACCTTAACGGAGCCGGAAAATCTCCATAAGTTACTTGACGCAGGCGTTGAATTGTTAGCAGCGCTGCTTGCAGGGCTATGGGAAGCAATGCCGAGGTTGCTTGAAGGGCTTAAAAATATGTTCGTGGGTATCGGCACCGTACTCGGCGATGAGGCAGCAAAGATATATCTCCGTGTTTCTGATTGGATTTCAGAGAAATGGGAAGCAATAAAGGGCTGGGGCAGAGACCTCATTGATAACTTTATTGCGGGCGTGAAAGAAAAATTCAAAGATATTAAAGAAGCATTCAAGAGCCTTGGCGAGCTTATCGAGAGACTTATCGGCTTTTCGGAGCCTGAGGACGGTCCTCTGTCGAACTTCCATACATACGCACCCGATATGATTGACCTATTCACGAAGGGAATCAAGGATAACGAAGGCAAGCTCCGCAGGCAAATGGAAGAATCATTCAATTTTTCCGATGTGGCAACATCACCCGAAATGCAGGTAAACGCCGCAGGGATAGGCATGGCGAATGCGCAAACAAGCTCAATATACTATACAAAGAAATATAATGTCGAAGATGAAGTCCACGAGCTGCTTGTTCTGTTGAAGACGGGAAGAGCGAGAATGGGTGCTGAAATAACGAATGCAAGGGAGCTGAAATTGCAGAATGTTTAAGTTGTATAGGTATGATGTTCCTAATTATAACGGAGTTAGCGGTTCAAATTATGTTGACCTTAACAACGAAGAGAATGTAATTACATCGGTTCCTGCGGAAATTTTCTCATATCAGGTTGCGAGCGGCTATGCTCATTCACAAGACAAATCATTCAATTTAACTATGGTCTTCACATCTGACGAAGCGTATTCGGACACAATGGAAAAAATATTGTGGCTCACGGAAAGCGGAAAAGAAGGTCGGTTATTGGGAATGATGACGAAACAAGACGGCACAGTTAAAAGGATGTATATGTACTGCAACTGCGTAGGAATTAGCGCAGTTGATTATGACAAAAATGGGAAAAGGCGGCTTGTTGTGTCATTCTATTCGAGAGAGCCGTTCTGGATTGAAGAATCAATGATTGCAATCCCGTCAAGTAAGACAAACACTACATATGTCGATATTAGGGTGATTACAAGAATGAATATCGATTGCGGGAATCTCGATAAGGAATATATCCATTTACAGTGGAAAAACCTTGAAACCGGAGAAGATTGGCACACCGCAAGTTATAAAGTGACCTTGCCGACATCAGGATATGGGCATCTATTCACAAGCGACCATTACAGAAAGATTATGCAAGGGAGCACATTCAATATCAATAATGCGAGCTTCAACGGGTATGTGGCGGGAGAATGGTTTCCGACCTTTTTGCCTGCAATGAAAAGAAACAATCAAGGCAGCTATGCGTTCCGGTTTATCAACAACACGAATGCTGACCCGTATGCAGGGACTACGGGAACTGACGGAACTGCTATCATTACATTCTTGACGATGAGGGGGCTACCGTTCTGAATTATGTTATTGTAAGAGAAAATACAAATTTCTCACCAATTAAGACGGTGCCTATTGTTTCGTATGATTGTTCTTATGGCATCGAAAACGATTGTGGGAGCAACGAGTTTTCGTTCAAGACATCATCGAGCGAGGATATTATAGAATTAGGGTGTTTTGTGCAGCTTGGGTCAAATAATCCACGGTCAATAGGCTACCAGAATTACAGAACCGCAAAAACAGATTGGTGCGGAAAAATCCTTAACAGAGATATTGATAGGCAAGCCAAAATTATAACTTATACAGGAGTTTCGCTCATCGGAGCGATAAATAATTTTGTGCCTGTTAGGGACACCGAAAAGATAACTGTACATAATATCTTAACCGTCAGCAACGGAAATGTATATGCGTCATTAGCTGATGTTCCCGATGTTGTTTTAAGTACGGGATTCGCCAGAATGGATAACAAGTTTGGTATATCGATAAGACCCGTTTCAGCTCGATTGCACGAGTTGTGTAATTACGCTCATTATCCAATATCGGTAGATATAGGAAGAGATACTCTTTTCGGCTATAATGAAAAACCGGCAGGATTTGACAGCAGCCGAAAGACTTGGGATACCAGGCTTTCGCCGTATATTGATTATCAATTTGGATATAACGATAGGACATTTAGTCATTTCAGGTGGAGATACTGCACTAACGGAAGCATATATACTTATGAAGAAACTATACCGTCAGGCGTTGATATTAACTTTGAAGTAACAGGCTATGAAGCGGTTATAGAATTGAATCATCATAGCGGTGTTATGGATAGCATACAAGACGCTCTGATAGTTGATAGCGAACTCAGAGTAGCCATAACGGGAAATGCGCCGTATATCTTAGTGAACAGTAGGCAGCCGCTTAACAGCGACTACATATATGTTCACGATAAGAGCAGTCTCAAAATATTCAGCTCATTGCCTTATACTGCAATGGCAACAGGTGTTGAAGGCGGTCCGGATTCGTTCTCAACCGCAATATACAGATTGATGAATAATTCAGGCTTACCGGGTAGCCCTATATACCAATACGGCTATTATGATTTAGTCTATGGTCAGCGTTGGGGCTTTGGGAATGATGATAGTTGGGATTTCTCTGATTCAACAAGATATTCAACTGCCGGTAATCTTCATATGCTAAAAGAAGATACTTTCGATTATGAGCGTGTGTGGGACGCTTCACGAGAAGAAATCGAAAAATTATCAAACGAAATAATTGTTGACGGAGTTGATGACCCGGATTATGTATTGCAGCACGAGTATATCTTCATATATCCTCAGGAGCTCCCCGATAAACTTTTGTCAGATTGGTCGCCTGCGGGTGCTCACGCAATGAAGATGATTTTGAAAAACAAGAGAATAACCGCAGATTCATTCTCAAGTAAGATTACTTACAGTTTTTATCCTGAACTATCGTATGAAAGAGGGGCGTGAAGTTGGTCGAATTAACAGACGGGGTATTAGCACTGATCGGGACGGCAATAGGCACTTTCGGCGGGATTGTAGCGAGCGCAAAGCTCACTACCTACCGAATAGAGCAACTTGAGAAAAAGGTTGATAAGCATAACAACTTTGCCGAAAAAATCCCGGTAATCGAGGAGCAAATCAAGGTGGCAAATCACCGCATTTCAGAGTTAGAGGAGAAGGTGTTATAATGAATTTCAGAGTACGATTCAGAAACAAAACATTTTGGCTCACGGTTATTCCTGCAATTATAACGGTTATTTATGCCGTTTTGTCTTTGCTGGATATTGTACCAAAGGTAGCAGAAGAAATGGCGGTAAAAGCGTTCTATGCGATAATTTCAATGCTTTCCGTGCTCGGTGTTCTTATCGACCCGACCACTAAGGGTATCGGAGACAGCGAAAGAGCGATGACATACGAGAAGCCGTTCAGCGATGAGGTGTACGAAAATGACGATAATCAACTGTAAAAGAGAGATTATGCGAACAAAGCAAGTCAAATGTACTTGCCCGTTTGGCGGAAGGAAAAAGCATAAAGGCGATGACCTTATCCCGAAAAGCACGGCAGAAACGCCGATGATTCTTGCGTATGATAGCGGCGTTGTAATCGCTACGGGAAATGTAGGGAGCATTAACAATAGCAGCGGAACGGCAGGAATGGGCACTTTTGTTGCTATAAGGCACGATAACGGTCTTGTAACAAGGTATCAGCACCTTATGCACAATCATAATATGGTGAAGAAAGGCGACAGGGTCAAGAGAGGTCAGGAAATCGGCGTTTACGGCAGACCGACGAACGGGAATTCAGACGGCAGTCACCTTCATTTCGATATTTCAGCTCCCGTGAATCTCGGAGAGGGCTATATTACAGGTACATTCTGCGGAGAAACCCGGTATTACTATGACCCGACGCCGTATCTCGAATTGAAAACGGGAACGATCACGGACGATGTGAATATCAGAGCGGGAGCGGGAACGAATCATAAGATAGTCGGAGAGCTGAAAGCAGGGTCGGGGATAACAATTTACGGCAGGAGCGGTAAATGGTTGCGTATTTCACCGAATTTGCCCCGTTGGATTCACGGAAACTATGTAAAGGAGTGGTGATATGATATTCGGCTTCGTAAAAGGGCAGAATCTCAAAGTAAAAGCCGCCGCAGCCGCAGATACTATTGATTATCTGACGGCGAAATTCTCATTCTTAACGGCAGATTGGGACGGGCTTGTTAAATATGCCCACTTTGCAAGAGGGGATGAGAGATATTCCGTTCAGCTCACGGATGATGAGGTAAGAGAAGAGGATCACCTTAACTTATCAAGCGGCGAATGGACGGTATATCTTCACGGCAACGAATATCACAACGGCGATGTGATTAAGAGAATTACAACGAATGTTGCGAAATTCACGGTAGAGCCTACGGGTATGCTTGACGGAGAGCCTTTCCCGGAATCAGACCCCTCTGTTGTTGAGCAAATATCGGCACAGGTAGAAGATCACGAGGAACGAATCACGGCTATTGAAGAAGCGGGCGGAGCGGATAATGTCAGAGATGTGCAGGACAGCGAGGGAAATTCCATTGTTGACCCCGAAACAAAAATAGCAACGCTTCCCGAATATGAGAGCAATATTGTCGATGTTC
>Ga0326512_10001026_pt1 | contig 22681 bp, 28 predicted proteins | sample 1_2617_0518_D_FD_203652 | JGI IMG/M metagenome (GOLD analysis project Ga0326512, IMG submission 203652) | Bovine rumen microbial communities from UC Davis, California, United States - 1_2617_0518 | ecosystem: Host-associated > Mammals > Digestive system > Stomach > Rumen | place: USA...
TGCGGTCCGTGTCCTTGGCCTCGTCGTTGTTCACGATCTGCACCAGCAGCCGCAGCGCGTCCGGCGACGCCGCCCGGAAGGCCTCTTTCAGATCCTCGGGCAGCTCCCTCCGCCCGCCGCTTTTGTTGCCGGGGAGGAATTGCCCGGTCTTGGGGTCCCTGTTGGGCTTTGCTCTGGCCTTTTTCTCGCCTAATGACGGGCTTTTCTCCTTTGCCATGCGCCCACCTCCTTGCTAAGTGGAATTTTACCCTTTAGCACCCCGCCCATGTCACGCCCAGGAAGCAAAAAATAAAATTCGCCCCCGGAGAATTTCTCCGGGGGCTGTTCTACATGGGAGCGATTGTGGCGGTCTTGCCGTTACTCATGGGGCATCACCCCCTTTCAGCCGCTTCGCCTTTTTCTTCTTCACGGCTTCCGCTCTCCGGCGCTTTTTTGCCCCACCAGCAAAATCCCTTGGCGGGCGTAAGGTCGTCGTGGTACACGCATTTCCCTGCGCTAACGTCGGGATCGTAGGCCCGGAAGTACTGGCAATCCTTGCACTCCAGCACCGCCTTTCGCGGGACCTCTTCAAAGCCCTCACAGTATAGGACGCAGCCGTCCGAACTGTCGCCCGGTCTTCTCCACTCGTTCCCGTCCCAGAACAGGTGGCCCAAGCTGCTGAACGCGATCTTCGCGTCGTCAATTCCGTAATCTTCCATTGACTCAGCCCAAAATTCGCAGCGGTTGTGCATATCGGCGGCGTTTACGATGGACAGATCTCCGTCCGTTTTGTAGCGCTTATAACGCCTACATTTTCCGCACAAGTTTACCCTTTCGTTCATTTGTCACTCCTCCTTGCCCTCTGTGGCGCGTCCTGCGCCTCTCTGCCGCGTTTTTGCGGCCTCCCCCTTGTCGTAATACCCCCCGGCGATCTCGATCTCTACGCGGGGATTCTCGCGGTCACAGCGCACGCGGCTCCCATCGTGCCCGTACACCACCTGGCTGTTGTCGTCCTCAAGCACGCGGCCCTTGACGAGTATATCCAGCGTCGCAGCCAGCAGGTTCAGCAGATCCACCCGTCTCTTTGTGGGCATGTAGTAAACGCACTTGACGTTGACGGGCCCCTTGATGGGCTCCCGCGGGTGCGGGAGCTGCCACAGCGCCAGCTCCTCGTACTGCCGGTACGCCTCGCCCTGGATGATGATGGGCCGCTTCCCCCGCATCACCACCTGCTGGTGGTTTTTCTTAGTCCGGGGCACGCCCTTGATGATGATCTTCATTCTCGATCCCTCCGGCCCCCTGTAGGGGCGGCAATCTGCCGCCCGCTGCTCTCATTCGCGGGGTCCTGTCTCTCGTAAAACCGATTCCGCATCCTGGCAACGCAACAGCTCCGCCAGTCCCGCAGACAAAACTCCTCCACGAAGCCGGAGAAGCTGCACCGGTCCGGGAAGGGTATCCGCGTCCCGTCCTCGCAGCAGATCAGCGGGTGCCCGTCGCTGCGTCGCTTGTAGTCGCCGGTGTAATAGGGGCACACGGCCCGCTTTTCAATCCGGTAATACGTCCCCAATCCCAGCGCCCCCTCCCGGCAAATCCTTCACCCTGGCGAAATGGCACCCGGCGCCCCGGCTGGTGTAATTCTTCCGGGGGATGCCTATCGCGTACCTGTCGCAGCTCTGGCACACGGTGGAGGGGCTGGCCCCGGTGGCGTCCGCCGCCGCCTTGACGGAGGGGAACACCCGCAGCACGTTCCCCTCCAGGTCGATCTCGGCGACGGCGACGGAGTAGCGCTTCCGGGGCGTCCTGTCCGGCTTCGGCTTCTCGGCCCGCTCCAGCACCCGCCGCTTCATAAGGCGCTTGGCCTCCTTCCGCCTGCGTGCGTTCACCTCCGCGATCTCGGCCTGCCGCCTGGCGGCGGCCTCCTCCAGCTCCTTCTCCAGCCGGTGCCCGGCGAGATACAGCCCATAGCTCAGCCCGTGCTCCCGGGCCTCCAGCTCGATCTCCGTGACGGAGCGGGAGGGCACCGTCCTCGGCGCGTAGCTTGTGCCGATCTGGAATGCCTGCTCATGCGGCGTCATGCTCATCCCTCGCCCTCCTGGATCTCCGTCATCCACCGCAGCAGCCACACGGCTTGCTCCAGATCCTCACTGTCCCGCGTCTCATACCAGGCTTTCAGCTTCCCGCTGGCCTCCCAAAACAGGAAATCCAGCCGCTCCCGCTCCACCGCGGCGTTGTCCTCCGTAGGGGCGGCCTGTGGCCGCCCGCCGTCGTCCTCGTCCAACGGAGGCAGCGCCGCCTCAAAGGCGTCCAGCACGGCCCTCTGCTTCTCGGCGGACGTGAAGGCAACACCCGCCGACCAGCGCCCGGTTATGTTTAAGCAAGGCCTATACGCAGGGCAGTCACGGCAGGGCGAATATTTGATGCAGTACGCCCGGATGATCTCCGCGTTGATCTCCTGGTCGTGCTGTTCCTGCGCTTCCTGTTCCTCCGGGGTCATGGGTATTTCCCTTGACCAGCAAGCAGTACACGAGGCAGCATAGCAAAAATCATCTGACTCATAGCCATAATCTGACGGGCATCCAAAGCACTCACTTAAGGTTTTGTCAGTGATCTTCTCAGGGTGTTCCTGCGCCAGCTTCTCCCGAAAAGTCATGCGCTCAACTCCTCCTCCCGCTCTGTGTAGGGGGCGGCGCCCTCGACGCCCCGCATGCTTAGCTTCGCCTGATCGTACCAGGCCCAATATTCCTCCGCCGTCTCCATCTCCGGCACGGGCCCCGCGTCATGCAGCCGCGCCCAGTAGCCGATGGTGCGGCGGGTGTCCTCGAAGCTCCACCCGTTCTCGTCCGTCACGTCCTCGGCATGGTCCTCCCCGGCGTCGCCGACGACGTCCTCGTCCGTGGGCGTGAGCCCCCCCACGATCCTGTCCACGTCCGGCCAAAAGCTCCCCTTCTGCCTGCTGTGGCGCACGATGGCCGCCCGGCAGTCCGCGAAGGAGTACGGGGCCATTGCGTACCAATACGCCACCTGCGCCCTCCTGTCGCTGTAGCGCGGGCTGTTGGGCCAGAAGGTCCCCATCAGCTCCCACAGCTTTGCGTGCTCGATCTTGTCCACAAAATCACCTCGTTTTTCGTCGTCGGCGACGATCACGCCGGGCCTACTATCCCTGTACCCTATCGTCGTCAACGTAGGTAAGAGCGTATATATAGCATTTGCTCTTTCTCTTTTACTTACTCTTTCTCTTCTTCTTTTTCTTGCCCTTTTACTTGCCCTTATTCTTGCTCCGCGTTTGATTCGGTTTTGTTCTCGGTTTGTTCTTCGTTTGTTTTCGCTTTGTTTTTGCGATTCGTGGCTTTCGCCCGCCCGCTGTCCAGGATCGGCTTAATGATCGTGTAGATCGCCAGGGCCGGACCCTTTAGCTCGGGGCCTGGCTCCGCCTCGTTGAGGGCGTAGTCGCAAACGGCCCCCAGCAGCAGCCCCCGCTCCTTCACCGGCAGCGCCTTCGCAGCTTCCCAAAATGAGCGGTAAAAGGTAAACTGTTCGCGTTCCATTGGCTACCTCTTCTTCCCCGCCTCGGAGGCCCGTTTCCAAGCCTCCGCCAGCGTGATCCTCTTCCCGTCCACCTTGACGGCATACCCGCTTTCGAGCATCTGAATCTCGATCTCGGGGCGGTAGCGGTGGTCCCCGTGGTACATCACCTTCCCGGCCTTGATTACCTCAACCGTCATTGGCGGCGCCCTCCTCTTCCTCATGCTGATGCAGCAGCACGTATCTGCTGTGCGGCCCCATGTTGGCGGCCAGCCAGTCCATAGCCTGCTCCCGGCTCATGTGGTTCTCACGCGCCGCGGCCTCGTAGGAAAACTCCCCGGCCTCCAGCTTCGCGGCGATCCTCTCCTCGATCTCCGCCTCCCCGTGATTCGCTTCAATGAAGTACCAGTCAAAGCCCGGAGCGGAAACGCCGTCGAGGGTGGAAGCGTCCGTTGCGTAAAAAACGATGTCGTCGTCCAGCTGCATGACCCACGCGCAGTTGGGGACATTGTGCGGAATTTCCTCCGCACGCACGGAGCACAGCCCGTAGTGCAGATAAGAGTCTCCCACCTCCGCCACGTCGATCACGCGCTTGCTGACGCCCGCCTCCAACAGCGGCTCCACCATCCAGGGGCAGCAGCACCAGCGGAGGCCGGGGCGCTCACGGTGGAGCGCCCGGACCGTCGCCGGTTTGAAGTGGTCGCCGTGGACGTGGGTCAGCAGCACCAGCCGGAGCTTCTGGGCGTAGGGCCTGAGCTTCTTCCAACTCACTCCGCAGTCCACGAGGATCGCCCCGTCCAGCACCACGGCGTTGCCCTTGGAGCCGGTGCTGATGATCTCATAAGTCATCCAGGCTCAGCTCCTCCTCGTCCTCCTCCGGCTCCTCCGGGGACGGGGCGGGCTCCTGTTCGGGAGCCGGGGCGGGCTTCGCCCCCCGCTTCGCCGCCGGCTTTGCGGTCTGCCCGGCGTTCCGCAGCTTCTCCAGCACTTCCTCGCTCCCGGCCACGCCGTCCTCCAAGGCCCGGTAAATCTTCCCCAGGCGCACGATATCGGCCTCGGTGAAGGCGTCGATGCGCTTGCCGATAAAACCCTCCAGCGCGTCCACGGTGACGCCGTAGCCGCTGTCAAAGGCCTCCGCCATTTCCGCCCGCCGCTCCTCGATGGGCTTCTTGCTGCCCTTGCGGAGTGTCTGTTCGCACGCCCTCTGCGCCGCGTCCACCACGTCGCCGGGGATCACGGAGAGAATGCAGGCCCTCATGCGGCGGGCCGCTTGGTTGGCCACGGCCTCGTAAATGTCGCGGGGATCGGTAAGCGCGTAATTGCCGTTCCGGGTCTCGCGGATGTGCTGCACGGTGAAGGTGATGCTCTCACGGGTGTTGGTTTCCAGGTCCCAGGCATAAGCCGTCACGTCGCTCTCTCCCTTGCGCCGGGCCGCTTCCCAGAAGCCAAAGTCCACGTTGCCCCAAGCCTGGGCGACGGCTTTCGCCAGGTCGATGCTGGGCCCCGTCACGTCCGTGCCGCCGCGGGGGAAGGAGTAGATCGCCTTCTCCGCCAGCGTAGGACGCTTGCAGGCGTTGAGGATGCGGCCCATCGCCAGCTCCTCGTTCCGGGGAAACTGCTTTGCCACTACCATGGCGGCCTGTACCTCCTGGGCCTGTCTCGTCGTTGCCATCGCCGTGGCGGCGTTCACCTGGGCCAGCCCGCCCTCCCGGCTGCTGCCCGTCGTCATGGAAAAGATGTTCTCACTCATAGCTGATGCCCTCCTGTTTCATAAAGTTTTTAAGCGCCCGGAGCTGGTCCTTCGTGGCCTTCACGGTGAAGCAGCACTTGTACACCTTGCTGTCTGCTGCCTGTTCCCTGAGCCCTGTTGTCTGCACCGGCGGAGCCAGCACCTCCGGCGCGGCGGCCTCCACGCGGGCCTCGGCCTGGACCCGGGCGATCTGCGCCGCCTTCCGCTCCTCGGCGGCCTCCCGCTCACGATCCAGCGCCTCATGACGGTCCTGAACCGTCTTGACGGCGGCGGCGAGGTTCAGCGTCTTCTTGTACTCCGCAGCCACCTCCGCCGCGTCCTCCATGCGGTCGATGGCCTCCATATCCAGCGCCACCTTCGCCACGAACTCATTCAGCCGGTCCATGAGCTTCTGCGGCGTCTTGGCCTTGGCGGAGGCCATGTCTACCTTGACCCCGGTCTGCTCCCAGGTGAGCCAGTTCACGCCGTGCGTCAGGGTAAGCTCGGCAAACCACTTGCGCAGCCAATCCTCGCAGCGCCTCTTTTGCTCGCCCTCTACGGCGTCGATCTTGGCCTTCAGAGCGGCGTCGGCGTCGTTGAAGGGATTGCAGATGCAGTCCTTGTAAACCGCCTCAAACGCGGTGTAGGGGCCCATCACGGCCTGCTTCACGGCCTTGCGCTTGTCCTCAAGCGCCTTGAAAAAGCGGTTAAGGTCCGCCCGGCGCTGCTTCACGGTCTGCACCGTCTCTTCCGTGCAGGCCAGGGCCACGGCCTCCTCCGTCATGCCCTCCACGTAGTCCTTCATCTGCCGCAGCCGCTCCACGATCACGGGGAGCTGCGTCACGCTCACCAGCCCCTCCACGTCCGGCGCAGCGTTCCCGCTGTCCGCGCCGGCCTCCGCAGGGGCCACGCTCACCGTCGCCTCCACCGTGGGCGTCGCCTCGATCTCCCCAGTCACCGTGGCCGAGCCGGGGTCCGTTTCGACGATCTCCCGCAGCAGCGGCAGCACGTCCGGGTCCACGGCGCTCTCCGGTACGTTGTACTCGACGACGACGCCGGTCCTCATGCCCGAGGACGTGGGGCACAGCACCCGCGCCCCGGTCCCCAGCGCCAGCTTGGTCCGGTACGAATACGCCCGCCCGAAGGGATTGCCGTCCTCGCGGCAATACTTGATGTTTACGATCATGTTTCATTCTCCTTTCCCGGCGGCCCTGGCCGCCTCCTTGTCAATCGCAGCGGACCGTCATTGCCTGCTCCGCGTTCGCCGCGTTGCGCTTGCCCTCCAGGGCCTCAACACGCCAGCCCAGCTTTCGCAGATCTTCCTCCAGGCGTTCAATCCGTTCTCTGTTCCACCGACGCTCATTTTCCTCATAGAGACTTTTCTCGATCTGCTCCCGAAACGCCCTGTTCGTCATAATCTTCATATCGTCACCCCCTCTCGGTCACTCATACCGCCACACCTCGTAATACCCCGTCACCGCGTAGCACGCCGGGTGCATCATGTCCCAGCCGTCGCAGTATTCGTCCCAGTCCATCTCCGCCCCGCACTCCGGGCAAAGCGACTCCCACCAGCGCTCGTACCCGCTGTCCCAGCGCACCCACTGGGGCCGGATCACCACGGCTCCGCAGCTCTCACAAGTCATCAACGCCATATCCCTCCTCCAAAAGGTCGATCTGGCCGGGCAGCAGGTCGTACTCCATCCACCAGTTGAAAACGTCAACCGCCGTGTCCATGCGCCAGATCGCATCCATTCTTCCTCTCCGCGCCCTTTCATCAAGCATCTTTTGGAAGGTCCGCAAGTATGCTCTTTTGTACGCGGGCCATCGCAGAAACTCGCGCTCACGTCCGTGTTTGCTCGCCATCGGGCAACCGATGCATCCAAGGCGCTTAAACCCCTCTTCGTAAAGTCCGCAAACGGGGATATTTTCGGATCGGATGAACTCCCACACATCCTCATCCGACCAGTCTATGATCGGGTTGAGGCACGTCTTACGACGTGTAACACAAGCGTCAACCATGTGTCGGCTTTCTGCGTTGTCGCTGATCAACACAGCTCCGCCATTGCCGGTCAGGCGAAAATACGGGTTGTCTTCAAGCTCTTTAACTTTTTTGCCCTGTCCCATAACGGTAACAAGTCCTTGATTCTTCCGCCGTTTCGCGCTTTCCGCCCAACGGACTCCAGTTACAACAAATCTGCCATCGCCACCTGACTCCTTTAGGAACTCACAGCAGTATCTAACAATACGAGTCGGAGGCATAAGTTTCCAGGGAATCAGATTCCACATAGTAATCTGCCGCCCATTCCACTCTTCGCCGCGATCTCCATCGTAGAGAGGGATGTCGACCTGCACATCCGGGTGCTGTTCCCTAATAAACCGCACAAGCTCCGGGGGATCGACACCGGTCACCCGGTAGTGTGCGTCGTACTTCACGCCAGCCATGTCCATCAGACGCTTACACACGCAGGAGTCTTTGCCGCCGGAGAACGCAAGGTAATAGGAGTTGCTGTCTGAGAACATCCGTGGGTCAAAGTTTTGAATTCGCTCAATGGAGTGCTTCACCTTATCAGCCAGCTCACTCATACCGCCACACCTCATACCACCCCGTCACGGCGTAGCAATCCGGGTGATCCACGCACAGCACGTCGATGTGCTGGCCTGTCATGCCGCCCCGGTCCTCCACGGTGCGCTCGCCGATGCCCTCGATGTACAGCCGGGTCCCGAAGGGGAGCCCGTTGGCGGCGCAGGTGCGTCCCACCGTCGCCGTCGTCCCCGAGGCCGTGATCCCGTCCGTCTTGCCGCAGCAGGCCGCGCAGGTGTCGTAGCCGGTGACGTAGTAGCTGCCCAGGTAGGTCATGCTCTGTGTAGGGGGCGGCGCCTCGACGCCCCGCCCTGAGCCCGGCTCCCTCAGCCCCTCGCTGTAATAAGCCTCCACCAGCTCCGCCTTCGTCGGCTCCGGCGGGGCCGCCTCCGCCCAGCAGGCGCAAAGGTAAATCCCCAGCAGCACCGCCAGCCCCCCGGCCAGAAGGTCCTCAACCAGATGAAGCGTCTTGTCCTTCATGCGATCTCCTCTTTCACGTTCCGCAGCGCGGCCCACACGTCGGCCAGCGCCTCAAGCTGCGCGTACTTCTTCTCCAGCGCCTTCAGCTCCCGCAGCGCTGTCAGCAGCATGGCGTCCGTCATGCTCTGCTCCCGCAGGATCGTCTGGACGTGGTAATAATTCGGGTCCCGCACGGTGATATTGAAGTAGGCCCTCACGGGCTCCGCGCCGCCCTCCTCCATCACCACCTCCAGACTGTTGATGATGTGCCGCGCCTGATGCTCGCGCCAGAGCTGCCCGGCCACCTTGTCTCGCCACTCGAAAGACCCGTGCAGGGGTGCGTCCTTGGGCCGGTTTTCCTCCACCAGCTCCGCCGCCGTCAGCCGCCCCTCCGCCTCCAATGCGGCGCATTGCTCCCCAGCCTTCTGCGCGTCCGCTTTCAGCCGCGAGCCCGCTTTGAATTTGTATACCATGATGATTCTCCTTTCTTTTTGCGGTGCCTGCCATACCCCGCCCGTCCATACCAAAACATACCGCGCCTTGACACACTCCGCCGAAACAAGCCCATCCTGCCTTGCCTCACCTAACCAAAACCGACCGTGCCGTGCCTAACCGGGCCCCGCCTTGCCCCGCCTAACCCCGCCTGCCAGACCTTACCATGCCATGCCAGACCGGACCCAACCAGGCCGCGCCGTGCCCGACCTTGCCTCGCCTGCCGCGCTCAGTTAGCTTTGACGTGGAACTGCCCGTAGCTGCCGTCGCGCTCCGGCCTCCACTCGCCCAGGCCGCAGACGTAACCGCCCGCGTTGATGGCGTTGATGATGGACTCCAGCGAAATGTCACCGCTTGCGTTATACGTCAGCTTGAGCTCCGCCCACCAGTTGTTAAACTGCGGCCGATAGCGCAGGTCCGCGGTCCCCATGCCGACCCTGACCATGTCCTCCCGCATCACCGGGGGATCGGAATGGATCTCCACCAGCCCAAGGCCGCCATCGTCACCCTCCGAATCGGGCCGAATGAAGAAAGCGCCGCGCAGCCCCATCTGATTTTTGACCCATCCGAGACGATAAGCCGCGCTCTGAGCCGCCTGCTTGATCGCCGCCGCCGGAAAGCCGAAGCGGGCCCCGGCCTCGATAGCCGCATCAAAAGCCGCCGTGCACTCCTCCTCGCTGGCGTCGTCGGCGTATTCGGGCTTGCCCTCGATCCAGTACGCCGCCTGGATAAAATCGTCCACTGGATTCTTCGCGGGCTTCTTCTTGCCCTTCGCCTTGCCTTGCTGGGCCTCCAGCATCATCCTCTTCGCCTTGTTGGACCAGGCGTGCATGATGAGGGGCGTGTCCCCCACGATGATGACGCTCGCCTCCGCCACCTTCAGCGGGCGAATTTCAATAACCTCGGGCTCTTTCTTGACTGCCATTTTTCTTGACTCCTTTCAATTTTGTGCTATAATGAATTTGCCATTTTTCTTGACCGTCTCCGGGGCCTCGGCTCCGGGGGCGGTTTTTTCGTGCCTTGCCAGGCCAGGCCCTGCCTTGCCTCGCCATGCCACGCCGGGCCCCGCCTCGCCCCGCCTAACCCCGCCTGCCTTGCCTAACCGTGCCGGAACTCGCCTCGCCGCGCCGGAACGTGCCAAACCTGTCCACGCCTGCCGCACCAGGCCTCACCACACCAGACCGTACCAAGCCCCGACGAACCCAGCCCGTCCTTGCCTGCCGTACCGGCCCCTGCCCCACCATGCCTGGCCGCGCCTCGCCTGCCCTCTCACCCGCAGACCTGTCTCGCCAGGTCCGCCATCGTGATGGTGGGAAGGTCCTTGGGCCAGCGCAGCCGCCCGGAGGCTACCCACCGCCGCACGGTCCGGGCGTCCACGCCCATGAACTGCGCCACCTCCGCCTGCTTTAATGCCCCGCGACCCGGAAACGCCCCGGAGAGCTGCTCCAGCACGTCCCGATAGGCCGCCTTCTCCCGGCTCATGCTTCATTCTCCTTTCCGAAAAGACTGCGCCTGCTGACAGGTGCTCCAATGGCTGACAAAGCCAACGCCAGTCGCGGTCTGAGGATTGCCATCAAAGACGCAACTGATAACCTCCCCGTTGGGCGTGACTACCTTGCCGGGGGCCCCTTTGCGCTCCCAATATGGGATCAGGTCCGGGTCGCAGGGCATAGATTTTCCGCTCGGCATCTTGACCCACACGATTTTGGCCCCGCAGCCCTTACACGTCGCCATAACGCTCATTCTCCTTTCGTAGGGGCGGCCTGTGGCCGCCCGCCGTCGCCGTCCTCAAAGAAAACGGTCCAGTCGAAGCCCATTTCCCGGCCTATGGCCTTTGCCGTGTCCACGGACGGACGCCGGGACCCGATCTCGATCTGTGCGTAGGTGCTCTGCGCGATGCCGATGCGGGCCGCCGCCTCGTACTGGCTTTCGCCGCGCTCGGCGCGAATGCTTGCCATGGGATTCATGCTCTCCACCTCCTTGTAACGCATTTCGCGTTTATTATATAACCACACTTCGCGTTTGTCAATGCGATTTGCGATTATTTTTTTATTTATTTTAATCACGGCTTGCAATTATGCCCCGTTTCAAGTTTAATAATTGCAGGGAGTGATTAAAAATGAGTAATACAAGATTCCAAAACCGTTTAAAAGAGGCAAGGGAAAATGCGGGATTCCGCTCTCAGCAGGCCCTTGCGTCTGCCTTCGGCGTCGCGCAGTCTACGGTTGGCGGCTGGGAATCGGGGAAGCGGGAGCCGGACCTTGACACGCTGAAAAAACTGGCCGCATTCCTGCGCGTCACCATCGACTGGCTTGCCGGGGCCGCAAGTGAAAATACCTACAGACCCGTAAACCCTGTTCTGACGGACGCGGAGGCAAGGCTGGCCCGCGTGGGCTCCCCGCAGCCCGTGGCCCTTCTATGCTTGATCTACGGCGTTACGGAGCAGGACTTTGCCGAGATATGCCGGGACGTGAGTTTCCCGAAGGGGATTCATCCCTCTGCTTGGGTAAACGGTTACTTTTCGCTGGATGAGAGCAAACCGGTTGTACTGTACCCGCCGGACGCGCTGCGGGACACCCTTGCGGACTTCTTTGAGCTTCCGGCTTCTGCCTTCATGCCCGGAGGTGACTTCCCGATTCTGCCGCAGCCGGACGTGCAGAAAAAGCTGAACGAGATAAAGGCTCGCGTCGCTGTCCGCCAATTCAAGCAGTTCCGGGCACTTGATGAAGATACGGAGCCCGCCCCTATCGCCGACGCCGAGGCAATCTGATCGTCTTATTCCCCGCCGAGACTTCTTTATGACCCCATTTTGTCAAGGACAAAATGGGGCGGCGCTGGTAATTCTTTATTGCAATCATACCAGCGCCGCCGCGCGAATCCCGTCATATTGTAGGGGCGGCTACCAGCCGCCCGGAGAAAGGAGCCCACTGTGAAAAAATACCTCCCGGCCATCCTGGCCGTCGTTTTCGTCGCCGCCATGGCGGCCTTCCTGCTGATCCCGAATCTTGTCGCGCCCTCCTCTGCCCCGGCCCCATTGCCCGCCGCAGCCGCAGCAGTCGGCGCGAAGCCGCCGGAAGAGGAAGAGGAGACGCACCTGTCCTTCGCTGAGTGGAGGCGCCGCAACGCCTCAGAAGAAACGGCCCAGGCAGAGGCGCAAAGCGAACGCCTACCCTCATACGGGGCCGCCACGGGCCGAACTGTGACGGGTACCTATACCGGGCCTTACGTAAAAGGCAGCGCCGAAGTCATCCGCGACCTGTTGAGCGACAATCCGCCGAGGCAGCCCGCCGCAGCCGCCCGCCCCACGGAAACCAGCCGGGGCACCCCCATCATCTACGACGAGGACCTTCCCTCCGGCGTTTCCTGGACCTACACGCCCTCCTCCGATTGCTTCTCCCGCATCGGCTACGACGCCGACGAGGAGACCCTGGGCGTCACCTTCCGCAGCTCCGAAGCGACGTATTATTATTACGGCGTGCCCGCCTCCGTCTGGCGCGAGCTGTCCTCCGCAGCCTCCAAGGGCGGTTATTACAACGAGCATATAAATGGCCAATACGCCTGCGAAAAGGAGGGCTGACCATGCCCAAAAAACTTGATTACGCATCCCTGTATACCCTCCGCTCGGACGGGCGCTATCAGGGCTATTGGCGGGACGAGGCGGGCAAGCGCCACGCCCTCTGTGACCGGGACCCCGCCCGCCTCCATGAGCGCCTTGCGGAAAAGGAGGCCCCGAAGACGCTCACCTTCCGGGACATTGCTGAGGCCTGGCACGATTCCACCTGGGAGCGCGTCAAGCGCGGCACCATCGCCTGCTACACAGCCGCCTACAACCGCGCCCTGGACCGCTTCGGTGATTGCCCCGCCACGGAGCTGCTGCCTAAAGACATATCCGCCCACCTGGAACAGATGAAGCGAAGAGGCTACGGATTGAAGTCAGTTCAGACCCAGCGCACCGTCTACCGTCAGATCTATGAGTACGCCATGACGGACGAGAAGCTGGGAACGAAGGTCCAGGTAAACCCGGTCCTGGGCGTACCTCTGCCCAGGGATCTGCCCCACACCACGCGGGAGGCCCCGGAGGACGAGGCCGTGGAGATCATCCGCAGAAGCGTCACGACGGCCCGCTTCGGCCTCTTCCCCTTCTTCCTCATGGCCACCGGCCTGCGGCGAGGCGAGGCCCTGGGCGTCAAGTGGAGCGACGTGGACCATGCCCGTAAGCTGATCCACGTCCGCGACGCCGTCAAATACCACGGTAATCCCGTTGTGGACGGCCCCAAGACGGAGGCGGGCGTCCGTTCCGTCCCGCTCCTCCCGGACCTGGAGCGCGTCCTTATCATGCCGGAGGGCGCCAAGCCGGAGGACCGCATCTTCCACGGTGAGCAGTCCCAGATCATGCCGGAGGCAACCTATCGCCGTAATTGGTTGCGCTACTGCATAGACACCGGCCTGGTCACCGACGAGCCCGAGACCAATAAGGGCAAGAATGGCCACACCTACACCCGCCATCACTATAAGCCCACGCTGACGGCCCACGTCCTCCGCCACGGCTACGCCACCATGCTCTACGACGCCGGGGTGGACGTCTACACCGCCCGTGACCTCCTCGGGCACAAGGACGTCCAGGTCACCCAGGCCATCTACACACACCTCAGCCGCCGCCGGAAGGAGGGCTCCCTTGCCCTCCTCACCGAGTACGTCAATAACGATTACAAGCCCAAATCCCCGGAAACAAAAAAAGGCCAGGCGGACTAATCCGCCTGGCCATCAATCTGCCATCAATTTTGCCATCACTTTTATGTCCTAACACGCCCTTATGCGTCCTTTTCTGTCTCGCCGCAAATCCACTGAAAACAAAAGAAAAGCCGCAGAAACTCACGTTTTCTGCGGCTTTTCCCTTGGCACGCCGTAAGGGATTCGAACCCCTGACCTTCTGGTCCGTAGCCAGAAAAAAAGTACCAAATAAAGCCGTTTTTAGGCAATATGCCATCACAGATGCCATCACAAGTCTGCTCGTCGTTGCTATTATAATATGCGGCCCGCCGTCCGTCAAGAGCAAAAGAGGGGCGCGATTGCGCCCCTCCCGACGATGAAGGATTATCTATCCATCTGCTCCAGCAGACGGCGATAGCCCTCCTTGGCCTCCTCGTTGGGGGCTTTACAGCCCGGCCAGCAGGTCCGCCTTATTCACGGCCTCCAGCAGCTTTGCCGTCACGGCGGCCAGCTCCGCCCGCGTCACGGCTTGCTCCGGCTTATAGCTCCCGTCCGGGTAGCCCGTGAGGATGCCCGCCCGCGCAGCCGCCAGCACGTACTCCTCGTACCAGGCCCCGGCGGGCACGTCCGGGAAGCCCGTCAGCTTCTCCGGCCCGCAGAGGGAAGCGTAGTCCGGCACGGCGTAGCCGCGGATAAAGCGGGCCCCCACGGAGATCCGCCGAACGCTTACCTGGTTGTTGCGGTTGCCCTCGATCACGGAGATCATCCCGTCCTCGCAGGCCTGGACGATGCCGACGTGATCCGGCCAGCCCGTGTAGTCGCCCACGCCGCTGTCGTTCCATCCGTAGAAGATAAGGTCCCCGGTGGCGGGCACGTGGTTGTCGTCCTCCACCCATCGCCCGGCCTTTTGATACAGCTCCACCATACGCCCGCAGGAGCACTCCGGCAGCAGCACGCCGCTGATGTGCAGGCTCGCGCCGACGACGCTGACGAAGGCCGCGCACCAGCTATCCGTCTCTTTCAGCGTGTACCCCGCCGGGAGCGGCTGGATGGCATTGTAGAACTGCACCAGCGCCCGGTGCCGGGTCGTGCCCTCGCTGACGCCCAGCCAGCCCGCCGCCTCCTTGACCACCTTGGCCCGCAGCTCCGCCTCAGTCATCCTTGGCCGCCTCCTCTCCCGCCTTGTCCACGGCCTTGCCGGCTTTTGAAATGGCCTTTTTAAACCACCCGGGGACGGGCGCCCCCATCTTCACGGCGTTTTCCAGCACGGAGCCCAGCTCTGTTATAATGTACCAGGCCAGCACCAGCGGCAGGAACAGCCCCGGATTCGCAAAGCCCGCCCCGATGGGGATCACGGGGATCGCGAAGGCAAACATCAGGTCCGCCAGAAGCGCCCCGGACACCACAAGGATGATCCCGCCCTTGTGGAAAAGCCCCTCCCGTGCGATCTTGCTGCTCCATTCCCCGTTCTTCCGGGCGGCCAGCGTCCCGGAGATGTAGTCCAGCGCCATGAGGATCACCAGGATCACCAGCATAACGCCCTTCCAGCCGAGGAAGTCCCCAAGCACGCCGAAGAACGCCGCCACCGCCGCCTTCAAGGCAAAAATCTCATGATCCATCATCACGCGCCTCCAAACTCCCGCCAGGTGCCGCCCGCCTGGTCGTAGAAGTACACCTTCCCGGTGTCCATTTCGATGAGGCAGGAGCCGTTGGCGATCTTGTTTGTGGGTTTGGTGTCCGTGGAGAGGCAGGCCCCCTCCACGTAACGGACGGAATCGTCGCTGCCGCCCAGCCATTTGCTCTCGTTGTAAGTAATCAAGTGTTCCACCTCCATGAAAAAAATGAAAGGCGGCGGGGCGTTCTGCCCTGCCGCCCCCGCGTCACATCTGCGTGATAGCCTGATCGCTCCGGCGCTGCGCGTCGTTCTGCGCCTTGTACGCCGCGTACTCCTGTTCCCTCGCGTGCTCCAGCACCTCCAGGAACTTGCGCTTGATCTTCACGGGCACGCCCCGCTGGATGCGGATATTCTCGCCGTTGACGCTTACAAAAACCGGCTTGTCCCTCTGCGGGTCGCCGGTCAGCGGCGCGGTGTAGTCCACAAGAGCCTCCGGGTCGTCCGGGTCCGGCTCCTTGGGCACCTGGCACTCCAGCTCGGCCACGCGGGCCCGCAGGGCCTCCAGCTCCGCCTCGGTGTTCTTCGTCACCGTGGCTTTGAGCTCCACGTCCGCCAGGATGTTGCCGTCTGCGCTCTCGGTCTTCTTTGCCATGGGGATTACCTCCTTTTATTTGGTCGGGGCCGAGGCCCGCAGATTCCCACGGGCCCCGTCTGCCCCTAAAGGCTCACTCAGGGAGTGGCGGTGCTCTCGATGCGCACCATGTACTGCGGCACGAGGATCTTCGAGGTCTGCGTGGCCTTCCAGCCAACAGTGCTGCGCTGGTCCAGAGGATCGGCAGTACCGGCGGAGCCGCGCTGCTTCACGATGTGCTGCAGGCCGCCGCCCGTCACGTCGGTCACGCCGTAGGCGTCGTCGGCCAGGATGAGGGTGGAGTACACGTCCACCTTGGGGCTGCCGGCGCCGGCGTTCTTCCAGATCTTGGCCCGGGTGCTCTCCACGAAGCGGACGCCGGCGATCTTGCCGATCTCGTTGCGGTAGATATTGTCGGTGTCCACGTACTGGTGGGGATACTGCCACTCGGGGTCGTTCATAAGATCGAATTTGACGTAGGGGTGGATGATGCCAACGTAGTCGCCGTCGATCTTCGGGGCGTCCTGGCCCTCCAGGGTGCGCACGGCCAGCTTCACGTCCTTCACGGTGATGTTGTTGTTGCTGGTGGGGGACGTGTAGGCCAGCGTGGCGCGGCTGGTGCCGCCCTGGGCGTACTGCACCACGGTGCCGGCGTTCAGAACGTCGCGGATGAGGCCGTCCAGGGTGCGGCCCGCCTGGGAAGCAATGAGCTTGGTGGCCTGGAGGATGTTGTTGTCGATGGCCGTCAGCTCCAGAAGGTCGGAGATGGTGACGTAGCCGCCATACTGCGCGATGGTGGCCGTCAGGGCGCTGACGTTGAGGCTCTGGCCGTCGGGGGTCACGCCCTCGGTCAGCGGCGTGGTGAGCTCGGGCAGGGGATCATACTGCCGGAACTCGATGGTCTTGCCGCCGTTCCGGGGGATGGGATGCCGCTGGCCGAACTGCGCGTGCACCAGCTCGGGCTCCGCCAGGTCGATGAGGTAGTCGCTGTAGTAGGTCTTCATCTCCGGGGACAGGTCGTTCCCGGTGGTGTTGTCCGTGGTCGTGTTGGTGTTGAGCTGGATGCCGTAGCTGCTCTCGGGGCCGCCGTCGTAGGCGGCGAACAGGTCAAGGATCATGGGCAGCGCCATGATCTTCGTGAGGATGTCGTTAGTCATTTTTACAGTCCTTTCCCGGACCGTCAGAAGGAGACTTTCTCTCCCCGCAGCGATCTGCGGGCGATCTCCGCCCGGTCCGCTTTTGTAAATTTTGAGGGGTCGTTCTTGTAGGTCACGGCTCCCTTGGGCGTGTTGGCGGCCTCGGCGGGGCGTGCCCCCTTGGCCCGCACGTTGGCGGTGATCTTCTGCTCCGTCGCCGCCGCCGCCGAGCTCATGGCATTGTTCATAAGCTCGCTGCGGTGAAGAGCGAAGAACGCCTCCTCCACGGGATTGGAAAAGCCGTTGTCGGTGAAGGCGCGCACCATCTTGGAAAACTGCGGATTCTGCGCCTCCGTTTCCAGGTCAAAGCTCGGGAAACGGGCCTTGAGCTGCTCGCCCTCGGCCAGCCACTTGCTCATGCGCCGGTCGCCCTCGGTCTGCTGCTGCTGGGCGGCGATGGCCTGGAGAAGCGCCCGGTTGTCCCGTTCCAGCTTCTTCTGGAGCTTCACCTGCTCCACGGTCATTCCCGCCTCATCGGCCGCCTCCTGCCAGTAGCTGTCGTCGTTCTCCAGTTTGGCGGCGATCACCTTCATATCGTCGGTGCCGTAGCGCTGCTGGAGCATTTCGATAGCGGGCTTGTAGCTGTCAAGCTGTGCCTGGAGAGTGCTGTTCTTTTTGGTTGCCCGGCCCATGATCCGGTTTATATCGGCGTCAAAGAGGTCCTTGTAGTCGCCCTCCTTGAACTTCCGGTACTGGGCCTTGCGATCCTCCTCGGGATTTCCGTCTGTCCCCTGGTCTGCCTGCCCCCCGGCGTCGGGGGCCCCGGTCTCGGCGGCGGGAGGCCGCCCATAGACCACGTTGTCAAATGCGCCCGCTTTCCGGCTTTTAAGCGCCGGAGCTCCCTCGGGGACGGACCGCTCTGCCCCACTTGCGGCAGGGGCCGCCGCTGCGCCCCCCTCGCCTCCGGCGGCGGCGCCGTCGAAAAGGTCAAGGATAAAGGGCATAAAGGTGATAGTGCTGGTCATGCTGTGATGCCTCCATTCATGCGCGGGACATTGTAAGGTCCCCGTGTAACCTGCGCGGCATACCCGCCGTGTGGGGCCGGGGAGTGCGGGACCGGCGGGGGGAGGAGAATGAAAGCCCCCCGCCTCGGCCTGCGGGTCCCGCTATTCTTGAACAAGGAGGTCCCCAGCACCACCATCATAAAAAATCCCCAGCCCCCCACGTAACGCCTGCGGTGCAAAAATAAAAAAAATCCGGGATGAATTTAACATCCCGGATTTTCAACATTGCGTGCGATTTTGAAACTTACTTATACGGATTGTTCTTGTCGCTGTCGTGGGTGCTCATCCACAGCCAGCTCTTGTCCTCGCGGCTCAGGCCGTCCAGCATATCCAGCGCGGCCTCCTGCTCGTCGTTGGTATAGCTGCCATAATTGCCATTGCTGTTCGGCTCGTCCGCCATGCTCAGCGCCAGCAGATAGAGCACATACTCGCCCTCGCTGATCCCGGCCTTTCTCGCCGCGTCGATCTTCTCCTGCAGCTTGGTTCCGGCGCTGTTCTCCGTTGAGGTCTCGGCCACCAGCGAATAGAGCTTATCCTCCACCCGCTCCCGCTCCTCGCCGGAAGCCTGCCGCCAGAGGGAGCTGCGCTCCAGCCCCTTGTGCAGTCCGTCGTACCGGCTCTTCTGCTCCGGGCTCATGTAGCGCTGGCTGAGGTCGCTCGCCTTGTTTACGCCCTCGGCCTTCTTCATGCGGTTTTCCATGGCCGATTTCAGCTTCTCCTCGTCGATGCCGTCCGCCACCATGCGTTCATAGAGGGTCTTGTACTGCTCCTGGTCGTTCTGGTATGCCTTCCACAAAATCCCGGCGTAGCGGCCGGTATTGGCCTGGACGGGATAAAGCACCTTGTCGATCTCGTACTGCATGAGGTAGTTGTCGGTCTCCGTCGCCACGGTGTTGATGATGGCCAGCACGTCCCTCTTGATGTTCGCCACGGGCAGGCCGAAGAGCCGGGCCGCCTCCGCCGTCAGCGTAAGCAGCGCGTTGGCGACGCTCTTTTTCCCCTCGCCCTCCAGGGCCTTGGTCGTGCCCTTTACGGCGCTGACGATGTTGCTCACGGTGGCCATATCCATGCGGTCCACGCTGTAGCCCTGGATGATGGAGGAAATGTCGCGGGCCCAGGGCACGAAGGAAAGCGGATTGATGTTGCCCAGCAGATTGTCGGGGTAAGCCCCCAGGAAGCGCTCGATATACTTCTTCTCTCTGTCGTCGTCGCGCATGGCGTCAATGAGGGACTGCGCCGCGGCGTTGGCCGCGAAGGAGGCCAGCAGCGCCAGCAGCGTCCGGGCCAAGTGCTTCATGGCGTCCCGGCGCTCGTCCTTGCCTCCGCTGTGTCGCAGGTCGTACACCGCGCTCATAAACTGATTGTACTGCTTGGTGGGCTCCGCCATGAAGGAGGTCGCCATTTTTACGAGTCGGTCCGGGGACCGCATGATCTGAGACCGCTGCAAAATGCCGTCCACCACCTGCGTCCGGTCCACGATCTCGGAGAAGCGCCCGGCCACGCGCTCAAAGAAAGCCTCCGTTCCGGGCTCGACGCCCTGCACGCTGCCCCTCTTGATCTGCGCCTCCAGCTCCTTCTCACAGGCGCTCCAGAGCTGCCCCCAGGCGAAAGCGTCCGCCACCCCTGCCGGGGCCATCAAGGCGCTGTTGAACTTGCCGAGCTTGCTGTCCGAGTTGAACATAAGGCTCTTGATGCTCTTGCCCGTCGCCACGTCGAAGTAGCCCCAGCTCTTCCACTTGGCGATAGGCGCGTATTTCTGCGCCCGCTGCCAGCCCCGCCGCCAGCTCCCCAGCCCTTCGGCCAGGTAGTCGGGGCGTATCATGTCCAGGGTCCGCAGAATGGCCGTGGGCTGCTGGAAGATGACGCGCAGGTTGGCCCCGATTGCGGAGCCCTTGTAGCGCCCGGACGTGGCGGACATGAAGTCGCCGCCGATGGTCTCTCCCCTCACGCCGTAGGAAAGCTGCTCCAGAAGCGTTTGCAGGTAGCTGGTGCCGCCCCTGCCGAAAACGCGGTCCATGACGCCCTTGACGTTCCAGCTGATAAGCCCCGCCTCGTTCCGCTGCTTGTAATTCAGCACCCGCGTCAGGTCCTCCATGATCTCCAGGTGGGTGCTGTAGGTCGCCATTTCCGCGACGTGCTCCGCGAAGGTGTCAAAGATACTGCCGATGCGCACGCTGTTGTTGGCGTTGGGCGTCAGCGGCTTGGAAAAGCCGTAGTTTTTCACGCTGCTTTTCCCGCTCTCGCTCTCGATCGTGCTCTTCACGTCCTGCCGGTTGACGTGCAGCGGCCAGTAATGCTCCTCGCCGCCGAATTTTTTATAGCCGTACACGGCCATGCTCGCCTCGTTGCCCCACTCGGCGGCGGTCACGGTCACAAAGCGCTGCAAAGCCTCGGCGATCCTCCGCTCCTCGTCCGTCAGCTCGGCGGCGGCGGTGGCCAGCTCCTCGATGCTGTTCATGCGGTAGGGCTCGGACCGCTGATTCTGCACGATTCCCTTGCGGGAGGCAGCGGGCAAAATGCCGCCCTCCAGGTGCTTCAATGCCTGCTCGCGCCGCAGGAGGACGTAAACCTCCATGAGCTGGGCGCGGGTAAGCTCCGCCTCCTCGCCGCCCAGGATCACCTTCACGGTCTCCTGCTCGGCCTTGCGCACGTCGTATTTGCCGATAGCCTCCTGCGCCTTCTGCACGGCCAGCTCCAAAAGCCGGGTGTCGTTGTCCTGGGCTCTCCGAAGGGCCCGGAAGAGGGCGTCCCCCGTGGGCCCCAGCCGGTGGAAATAGGCCTCCGGCGTCAGCATGTCCAGGTTGAAAAGCTGCTGGGCCCTGCCCGCCGCTCCCGCCAGCGTCAGGGTGTCCCGCTTCCGTGCGTTCTCGCCCCAAAGGGCCCCGGCGATCTCGCTGATAGTGGCGTAGCGCCCCGCCGCAAAGGCCTTGTTCCAGTCCTTCACGGCCTTTTCCACCTGCTGCAGCACGTCCCACACCTTCTGCAGCTCCTCTCGGCTCATGTCCGCCAGGGGCTTGTCGCCCATGGCGATCACCTCGTCCAGCAGGCCGGTCTCACCGTCAAAGCCCAGGAGGTTGGGGTCCAGCGTGGCCTCGCCGCTGTTCTCTGCCTTGGCAAGCTGCTCCTTCATGGCGGCGAAAAGCTGGGTCTTCTTCGTGGGCTCTGCTCCCAGCTCCGTGCCTCTCTGTACCAGCTTATAGTCGCCGCCTACATAGGCGTATTCCTTGCCGCTCTCCAGGTTGATGGCCTGCAAAACCTTTGCCACGGAGGAGCGCAGCGCTTCCGGGATGTGCTTCTTGTCCGTTGGCCTTGTCAGCTCGCCGTAAAGCTCCCTGGCGTGCCGCTCGATGCGGGCCCGCAGCTTGGCGGCGCTCTGCCGCTGCTGCTGCAGCTTGTGTGCCCGGCGTACACGCGTCAGCTCCGCGTCCCGCTGCTCCCGTACCTTTTTCAGCGTGTCGCGGTACTTCTGCAGCCGCTCCTCATAGCGCCCGGCCTGGTCCTCCAGCCTTGCCTCCATGCGCTCCCTGGCCGCTGCCGCCTGCCGGTCCGCCCGCGTCGGCGCCGTGGGCCGCACGGTGTCCGCGTCCATGATGCGCTCCAGCACGTCGTAGCCGGCCTCCTCGATGGCCGCCGCCATATAGGGGGAATAGGGGTTTTCGTAGACGGGCCCCACGCTGTCCAGAATCTCCCCGATGCGTTCAAGCTGATCGGTGGGATTGTCGATGCTCTCCGGGAAGAATCCGGGGAACTGCTCGGCCAGCTCGGCGTAGGCCGTGTCGATGGGCAGGCCGCCGTTGTCGTAGCCTACCCGGATGGCGCTGTGGGCCTTCTTCCAGTCGTTGAAGTCCGCGATCCCCGCCGCGTCGGAGCGGGAGATCGTGAGCTTCTGCCCCCGCAGCCACTTGCGGAGGTCTCTGTAATCCTGGTATTCGTCGTCGTTGACGAGCTCCCGGGCGTTCTGCACCAGCTCCCGGGCGATCTCCTCCGCGCCCGTCAGCATTTCGCTGTATTGCAGGCCCTTGGGGTCCTCCCGCATGATGCGCCCGAGCCGCCGCAGGCTCTCCTCCAGCGCCGCCGTCTGCCCCTCGTCCAGCTCGGCGCCGTAGTCCTTCACAAGCTGCCCCGTCAGCCGGGAGAGATCGCCGGAGCGCAGATGCAGCCCCCGCGTCTGCTTCGTCTGCCCGCGCCAGTATTCCACCCGCTTCTGCAGCCGCTCATTCTCCCGTTGCAGCGCCGTCAGCGTCGCCTCGTCGGGGGTTTTGAGGGAGTAGCGAATGTCCTCCTCCGCCTCGTTGAACCGCTCGGACAGCGGGATCACCTTGCCGTCGTCGTCGTAGGTCACGGGATCGGCGGATTTGATGTTCTCAGGGTCGTAGATAGAGATATTATCTGCGCCCGGATACATGGAATATGAATCGTACCCATGTTTCCGAATGGTGGTCTTGAAATTGATTTTGTGGTCGTCCAGTGCTTTGTGGAACGCAGCGCCGTTTTCCATTGCCGCGTCACGCTCTTTTGGCGTCATGGATTTCGGCAATTCCTCGGCAAGCTCTGGATCAACTGCGCCGTTATAGGAGTAGAAGGTCTTTCCTGCTTTCAAGTATACGGGAATTACACGGACGTTGCCGTTGCCTTTTGCTTTTGCCCCCCATCTTCTGGCCCAATCTTCGGTATTCGTAAAATCAAAGCCGCCACCTGCCGCATTATACCCGCCGTAATTCTGGCCGGCTCTGGAAGCGTCAAATACAGTGAACTCGTCGCTG
>Ga0326512_10001027_pt1 | contig 22678 bp, 39 predicted proteins | sample 1_2617_0518_D_FD_203652 | JGI IMG/M metagenome (GOLD analysis project Ga0326512, IMG submission 203652) | Bovine rumen microbial communities from UC Davis, California, United States - 1_2617_0518 | ecosystem: Host-associated > Mammals > Digestive system > Stomach > Rumen | place: USA...
CGTTGTATTTCTTTAAGCCCTCGACGTATGCCACCGATGCCGGATCAACTATCAGCAGCACCTCGTCGCCGAGTCTATAATCTCTCTGCATCTACATCATCTCCCATAACGTGAAATTTTCTTTGTCTGTCTCTAACTCCATGTTGTCCCATGCCGACCACGCTCTCGACGGAACGCTGCACGTAATCGAACGAGCGCCACAGTTCGGGCACCGCACATAACACGACTTCGTGTGTATGGATCCGACCAGCTCCGGCACGGATCCGCAAAAGCACCGACGTCTCAATCTGCTCAAACCGTCACTCATCCTCAACCTCGACCTCCCTAAAACGTGCGCTCTTGTATTCGCCCTTACGGTATTTGCATAGAGTCGACGCAATCGTCCGCTGGCTAATACCGACCATACGGGCGAGTTCCGTCTGTGTATCTGCGACCGCTAACGGCAACTCGAACTCGTCTTGTGTTACTAGCAAGTACAGTTTCAATCCCGGGCCTCCTCGACTATCCTGACGCCGTTAGCCGTGCAAGCGAACTTAAATGCCTCATACGTCATTATCTCGTCGTAACGCTGGAGCCAATACTCGAACAGTTCCGAGTCCGTCGCCTCAATGATCTTTCCGTCCTTGACTATCATTCCGCACCTCCGGAAAACAGTATCGCAAGCGCACAGAGGACAATCGTGGCACAGATGTCGAATGTCAGAATATTCATTCCGACGAAATACGACTCGTCGTCCTCGAAGTCACTTATAATTGCACGAAACATTCTGTACACCCCATACGCTGCCGATAACAGGATGAGGCAAAATGCAACTCTGAATATCACACGATCACCTCCTCGAAATGATTCGCCTTGTCGTTCCATCCGACGTTTTTCGCATAACCGAGAATGTACGGGACAGGATCATTCACGACACGACGTTTCTGTTTGCACATATGATAGACCTCTTCGATCAAGTCCCCGCCCGACTCAGGATAAACGTCATATACTGCGTCGATATCCTCCGGCGTCATTTGTTGATAAATGTTAAAAGGATCGTCGCTGTCCGAACCACTACCACAACCGACCACATTGTCATTGTCATTGTCATTTACATTAACATTGTCATTTACATTAACATTTACATTTACATTGTCATTGCGTTTCGGTTTGCTTTCACTTTGGTTTCTTTTAGGTTTTGTTTTGGTTTCGTCTTGGTTCTTTTTCGGACGTCCGCCCTTTTTACCGTTCTCGTACTTGCGAGTGTTCGCATCTAGTTGAGGTTTCAACAGTTTGAACATCCCCTCAGCTGCTCCGTCGAGAGATATTTCCGCATCGTTCAGAGCATAATCGCAGATACTTTCGAACAGTTTTAATTTGTCTTTGGTTTTCAAAGTTTCCGCTGCTTCGAAAAAACTTCGATAAAATATGAAACTATCTCTCATTTTTTCTCACTTTCTGAATAAATTATTTCAAAAATCTTTCGTCCCGTGTTCGCTTTTGAACAAAACTGAACGTCTAAATCGTAACGGCTCATCCAAGATCGGAGCACCCGGAACAACTTCTCTCCACGGATCGTTGTGTTCTTACTTGACCAATACATTATATCCGGCAATTGATTAATCGACACCCATTCGTCACGCTCGGTCTTGTATCGGTTCTGTTCGACGAGTATAACAAGCCTCGCCCCGGCTTTCTTTGCCCGCTCGAGTTCCCGGACGAAACGGGCCGAGTCGACCGTGCAGTTCTTGGCAAGTTCTGCGATATTGTGTTTCCTGTCGACGACTATCTCCGGGCGATTGAAATCCATATAGTCTCCAAATAACAGTTTTGTTGATTCGTGGATTAGTCCGATTGAATCGAAATAATCGACTATGCCCGTTATCTTTTTAGGTTTCTCTCTTGTGTCAATTAAAAGGTATTTCATCTGTTTTAGTTGTCTCTCCGTCGAGGATAAACTCTCTTATAAATCTGTTAGCGTAATCCTTTGATATCATCGACCTTGCGACTTGTCTGTTTGCGTTTGCAACGGAAGTATTTTTATGAGCAAACTCTACAGGCGACCAGCCCTCATGGTAAATCATGGGTTCCATTATAAAGTTGTGATTCGGCTCCCTGTTTAAAAAGAAATATTGCGTAGGTTTTTTATAGTAGTCCCCTCTTTGTCTGCGATCTCTATCTATAAGTGCTGGTTTCAATGCCCAATACCTTGTAAGATAATGCTGCTCTGTATACGGGTTTTCTATAATGATCTGCAAACCTTTTCGGATAGCTACTATAGCAAGTTGTGTAACCAACTCATATAGTTCATGTAGTTCGCTATGAAGATTCAAATCGTATTCTAATTTCTTCTCGTCCTCCCAATTCTTAAATTGATACAGTTCGCCTCTAAACCCTAACAGGATTTGATCTTCAAACCTTGTACAAGGAAAGAATGCCATTATCAAATCGTCCTTGCTTATCTCATCAAATATGCTCGGTTCCCCGTTGTACCCCCCCCGAATTTGTCCGAATAAATCAACAATATGGTCGGTTTCTCCGAAATCATTCAGAATGTCATAATCTTCGGCCGGAATACCTAACTTTTTAAATTCATTTTTGAAAGTGCCACTCTGCTCAAATAAACAATGTACTCGTTCGATTTTCATTGTTATCACCTATACATCAAACGGCAGATCCGCCTCGAACTGTTCCCAGCTGTCATAGTTCTGCACGTCTCCGCCCGTATTGTTCACGGCGTTATTTTGCGCTTTAGAGCCGTTTCCGCCCTCGCCCATATCGAAACCCCACGCCTCGACTTTGAGCGTCCACGGGTAGCGTTTTGTCCCGTCTTTAGCCGTGTACGGATCGCACTCCATACGGCCCGCAATTCTTATCGGTTTGCCCTTATAGAAACAGCGTTCAAGAGTTTTCGCAGATTCCCCGAACGCAATACACGGAAAAAAATCCGTCTTGTCTGAGTCGTTTTTTCCCCGTCTGCCGACCGCTACGTCGAACCTTGCGAATACTACTCCGCTGGAACTCGTCTCGGTCTGTATGTCACGAACGATGCGTCCGTGTATCATGATGAAGTTGTCTATGTTGAACATTGTCTCCTCCTGTTATGTACTAAGCGAGGCGAGCGGTTATATCGGTAAAAGGAAAATAATACAAGTGTGATGGTTTTGTGCCTTATTAATTTATGAGTAATCTTTAATTGTTTGCCCGCCCCGCTGAGTAACCGATTAATTGGTGCGTGATGCCGTTTTCCATTCATAATCGAAAAAACGGCGTTTGCTTTTTGAATAGCCCTTGTTATATACGTCGCTCATTTCTTTTAACGTCGGTTCGACTTTTGACGTTGGCGTTATTGTCCCGTACTGTTGCAGTATAGAAACCTTTAGGCGTTCTTTGTCTACGCCCGGCTGTTGGGCAATCCACCCAATCGCTCCGAAAAATACGTCACTTCTTCCGCCGATCTTTTTCTGTACGTTGCTGAACTCCGATAAATATCCGCAAAGATTATCAAGTTTTTCGGCAGCATCTTCGTCGAGGCAGAATGAGCCTTGTCTTAATTCGTTCTGCGATGTGCTCCCGCTCTTAATGATGCTCTTGCTCAGGGCAAACGGGAGTGAATAGCCCATACCGTACTTGTCGGCAATTCTTTTTAAGCGGATGTAGTTTTCGTTTCCATATTCGGCATAACTTTTTACAAAATCGCTAATACTCCAGCTCGTCGGTTTTAGATTCATCGCACGGCACTCTGTTATGCCCAACCCGTCGATAACTCGATATTCCACAGGGAGCGAGAGTTCACGCAACGCCTCGCAACGGCCTTGCCCGTCTATGATTTCCATTTTCTCGTTGACGATAATCGGATTCGAAACATATCCGATTTGTGATATAGATTCTTTGATAATGGCAACCCTCTTGTTTGTGACGTCTCTGTTGCCTTTGAGTCGGTTAAACTTTTCGTAATCCGTAGTTGTATAAACCTTAATTGTGTTTTCCATTTGTCTCTCCTTTCTCACAATTGGAAACATTATCAGTTGAGGCCTCTATTCTGCCTCCGCTCCGTAAACACTCGGAGCCTTTAACACTTTTGTCCTCTTGCAATACTCGCAGCGTCCGCAACGTCTCGGCTCGACCTCTCCGTGCTTGATCATGTCGAATCGCTCGATCTTTGCCTCGACGAGAGCCAGCGCCGTATCGAGCACGCTCTGATCGAGGCGAATAACGTCGATATCAGGCGTTTTCTCTTTAGTGATGGCTACTATATAGAACGGCAACGGTTCCGTCCGTCCTGAGCTGATTTGTTCGATTCTCTGATATATCGCACCTTGTATGTCATAGCCCCAATACTCGAGCCATGAGCGATACCCGAACCCCGGTTGATAAACGTCCTCGAAATCCTTAACGGTCTTGAGGTCGACGATCTTGTCGCCTCCGTGCACGTCCATTTTGATTTTCCACGGGACGTCGAACAGCTCGGCCGTTCTGATCACTTGCTTTTCGCCCGTGAGATATTTCATCATGAGCGGATCCTGACTAATGCGATATATAAGGTCGTCGCCCTGTTCGAACTTGGCATATAGTTCGCCGTTCTTTTTAAACATCTTGTCGGCGTGTTCGTACTTGAACGACTTCATTTCTCCGGCGAAATATGCGTCGACGTATGAGCCTATCAAGAGAGCGTCCGACTCAGGGCGTTTATAATTGCCCTGAGCCTCTGCAAGTCCGCACGCCTCGCACTTGTCGAACGCTTTGAACTGCGACACGCTCCAATAGTCCATATTGGCACGCTTTGAGTAGTAATTATCGTTTGTTAATTCAATCATCGCTTTCGTCCTCGTCCTCCTCATCGGGATCCTCGTCGGCCTCTCCGTCTCGGTACGCCTCCATCAAGCACAGATGCGTATATTCCGACTCGGTCAAAAGTCCCGCCTTGTAATCACTCCACGCCGACACGTTCTGCCTCCTCTGCCTTTGCCCTCTGATAGCAATCCCAACACAGTTCTTTGTTGAACCGTGTAATCCCGTTCGCTGCGATAGCCTTTGCGGAGCGCTTCACTCCGTCGATTACCTGATCGGTAATGACCGCACCGCACTCCTCGCAGATTATCTCGTTTGTTTTCGGCAGATACGGTCGGATCCTCAGAGCGAACCCGTCGGCACTTTTTGACTCTTGCGCTGCAAAGAGCGCTATCTTTTTCCCGTGCCAATTGTTCGACTTGGTACGGCGTCCGTGCAGTTTGGTTATACTGTCACGGTTCGTCTTGTTGAGGATCATTGGCTTTGCGTCCGGCTCCATAAAGTAAATGATTGGTTTGATCTCGGTTCCGTGCTGGTTCTTGACCTCGTCCTCGTAGATCTTGTCTATTGTCAGAACGAGATCACCCTCGTCCGGCACGTCCCAATGTCCGAGATACGGCTTTAAGATTTTCAGAGGATCGCCCTCGAGTTCTTTTCTCATGCCTCGGCCTCCTCTCTGATAATGTCGACAGTTACGCCTGAGAGAACGCCCTCGTCCGCTCTATACTGTGCCGTCTCTGCGAAATCGAGCGCCTCGATGCGGTCGTCGAATGTGAACGTCATGCCTCCGAAGTAACTGCGTCCCTCGAGTTCCATTTTTACGATATATTTCATTTCGGCCCCTCCTATCTGAACAACGGAGCGATCTTGCGCTTCGTCGCCGTGTCATGAATCATTGAGAACGGCAGATCTCCAGCTGCAACGATCTTGCAGACGTCTCGGAGGATCTCCGCCTCGGAGAATGCCGTAACATTGAGGAATACGACAGAACCGATAGTGTCGCATATTCTGAGATATTCCTGATCTGTGATATAACTGAATGTGTAATCGATGCTGCCGAAATCGTCCATAGCTGCGAAAACGTCGTTTAGTCTGTGGACGAAATCCCTCTTATCGAGGAGCATCGTGCCTCTTGTCCTTGCCTGTGTGTCTATCATGTTGTTAACTCCTTGCGAAATCTCTGTACTCTGTTTCAAGTTCTGCCCTCATAGCCTCGACGGCCTTGTCTGCTTTCAGTTCCGGGAACTCCGCTTGCAGTTTCTGTCTCGCTCTGCGGATCGTCTCGAAGCCCGGCAGATCAGGATCCATCAGAACGCTCTCGATTGAGTCGCTCCCGGAAACGCCGAAACTCGCATACACTTTGAGAATCATCAGCCTGTCACTGCCCCTCGTTGCCGGATTATGCATAAGCTGGTGCATAACGGCCTCTTTTACGGTATCAATCCTCAGCATCTTCGAGCCTCCTCCCTACATAGATCAGCAACGCCCCCAGCGCCATGAGCGAAAAAGGAGCCAATAACGACGGACTATCTGCTGCCGTCGTACCCAACAGGAAAATGATCACTCCGAGTCTGATAAGCATAATCTGACACCTCCGTTCTCAATCATCTGATAAAGCACCGCACAGGCCCTCGACGTCTTATAAGTCCGCTTATACTCTGCGAACTTGCACCCGCCGTACCTCGTCCGTCCATCCTCTGTCCCGTCCGCTTTAAGGATCGGCTCGAAATTAGGGCAATCTTGGCAAATGAACGTGATCCCCGTCTCCGTCGGATCTTTGCGAGTCCATTCCTCTCCAATAGGAGCCTTGAACGAGATCTTCGCCGTCAGATATTCTCCGTTTTCGGAAATCGTGACGCTCGGATCATATTCGTATAATTCCTTGATCCTTGTGTTCAGCTCATTTTCAAAAGCCTGTGCTGAGTCTGATCTGACGATAGCGAACTGTTGAACGAGCAAACTTTTCATAAAAAAAATCACCTCCGATCTGTATTTCGAAGATGATTGTAAATCCCGTATTATTCCGTTTTGTGGACTCTGCCCTATTAGGTCAACAATTCTCTCAAATTTATGATTTTAGGAATAGTTATGCCTAGAGTCCACCTATTCCAACGGTTTGACAGTTTTGCGTCCATCCGTTTTATCGGAATAGTTGTGGTTATTTACGAATCATCCTCTATTAGTAAAATACGCTTTACGTTCTACCTAGTCAATACAAAATCAGGATATTTTTAAAAAAGTTTATGTCGTCATGATATACTTTTCTCAAGGAGGACACTATCATGAAAGAACTACAATTTGCAAACTATGGACAAATGAAAGATTTGAACTGCACCGAGGACGAGCTGGTCATGTATGATCTGCTCCGTTCCCTCACCGACGCAAGCGACCTCGAGTTTGTGCGTCGCTCCGACAGTTACGTTACGGCAGCCATCGGAGACACAGACGTCGCAAGGTTCAAGTTTACGCCCCGTGCTAAATGGATCATGTTCCCTTATCAGACGAACACGAAATATAAAATTGCATCCCCGGAGGACGTGAACGAGTACGCACAAGAGGCCGTCGATGCGGTCGAGACGGCACGCAAGATTAACGGATAACACGCAAAAGAGCCGGAGCGTAATGCCCCGGCTTTAATGCGTTATGCGTGTTTTATCTAGGAGGAGATTCCTTTGCGATTCGGAACTCCCCGAACCGCCTTATTTTTTTTCGAGGTTTTCGATTCTGACGCCATGTTCGGCAACCGTTTCCTTGAGTTTGTCAATCTCCTCCCCGTGTTTTGTTATACGGCTGTCCAGCTTGTCGACGCTTTCTTTGAAATTATCGATAGACGTTTTCAATTCTGTGATATTTGTGTTCAGATCTAGAATCGGCTTGAGGGCCACGATCAGCGCTCCAACGAACGCAAGTAATGCAATAATCATATTATCCGGCAATCCCCTCACCTCACTTTGCTCTGATCACACGGATCGTTGATTTCTTTACGTTATCGGCGTTGTATTTCTTGGTATCTTTTCTGATAACAGGGAAACGGATCTCTCGGCCCGCCTCGGCGATCTTGCCGTCCCCGTAATAGATCAGCGTGTGTTGTCCGCTGGTTTTCTTATACCAAATAACGTCCCCGGGCTGGAGTAGTCCGTCAGGGATCGCTTTGCCTGAGTGCACAAGTTTGAACGTGCTCGGTATGGTCTTGTCGTTCAGAGGATTGTACGAACCGAGGCCCGCAAGTTTAAGCACGACCTTTACGAAATAACCGCAATCGGAACGTGTAATTTTCTTGACACCCGGTGTCTCCTCGACGAACGCTGGCGTCGGTGCCCCTGTCTTATAAGCCCATTTCTTTTCTGCCGTTCCGTAAGGCCAACAGAGAGCCTTTGCCGTCTCGACTATTTCCTGTGCTTTCGACGGAACGGTTATCTCTGACGGCGGAATATTAACCTCGGAGTTTATCGGTTCCGAGTGTTCGCTGGGGGACGAATTCGTTCCCTTTTTATTCTGTGCGTTGATCCATTTCTGCAATGCTTTTACGCTCTTAGGGCCGAACGCACCGTCTACGTCCTTTCCCGTAAGTCCACACATTTTCTGCACCGCACGGGCCGTTCCCGGGCCGAACAGAGCGTCCTGAGTGACGCCAGCTCGTTTCTGTAGTGCCTTAACGGTTTCACGTCCGAGGATTGCGTCCTGTGTCAGACCGAGGGCCTTTTGGAGCATCGAGATCGAGTTGTAACCGAATAGTCCGTCGATTTCGAGAACTGTGTCGGTCGAATACTCGGATTTATCGACAGGGAAATACGGTCTAAAGCATCCGCATACGTATTTTGCCGTTCTTGTCTTGTTGGCGACTATGCCTCCGCTTGTGTTGCCCTCGATGGTCTTTACTTCAAGATCAGACACCCTTTCACGGACGAAACCGATATGGTTCGGCACGTTATTAGGTTCCCAATCGAAATAAATCACGTCCATAGGCAGCGCAAGATAAATCGGTATCTGTGCTAAATTCTTTCTACACCATGTCATAGAGGTCGGACAGTATGTGACCTTTTTGCCCCCATAAAAAAGAGAGGCGTCGCCTCCCTCATTGAAAATATAACAGACAAAAGCGTTACACCACGCAGCGCCCGCCGACAATCCGCAGAACTTGCGGAACCTCGAACCTCCCTGTCCGAGATGCGACTCGGCGATTTTGAGCAATTCGAAATTATTCTTTCCCATTGTCGACCACCTCCGAGTCCGCCGGTTCCTCTGCCGACATATAAATGTGCTCGGCATATTCCGCCTCAGGGAGTCCCGTGGCGACGCTTGTCAGTATTGACAGAATGCCCGACAGGAGCGAGGCCGAAACGACCACGCTCCAATTGACATCTGACATAACGGCAGCCGTCCCTATAACAGAGATAGCCGTCTGACAAACAGTACGGAGCGCCCTGATTAGGCTTGCACGAATGAATGTGTTAGTCATTGTTTTTCCTTTCTACGCCTTTTGATACGTGACCGCCAGCGTAACATCTCTTGCGGGTACTGTGATTTGCACGGTATTTGTTCTGTAAAAGCACAGAGTTGCCGTAGAATTGCTATACCCCGTGAGTAACACAAGTGCATTCGATGGGTGTGATGTAGTGCTGATTTCACAGCCGACCACCTTGTACCCCGTCTTTGCAATATTGACATTCGCCGATGTTGCAAAAGTTCCAATCGTTCCCGCTGGCACTGTTACCGCTGACGGGTATACTACAGTTTGGCGTATTGTTTCCTTGTTGATTGTTGATGTTGCCATATGTAATGGCGTTAGGTGTACTAAATGTACAAGAGCCTTACCGATACAGTACCCGTTATCTGTGATGTGTATTCGTTATGCATATACACACGCACCCCGTCACTTGCAAGGTTTACCCTTGCTATAATCCAATCCGCATTAGGAGTAGATATAAGTGTTGCAGAGAGTGCCTTTCTCATATCACTCGGATACCCAAATAGCGCATATTCTCTCTGCCCACCTGTTAATGTATATGATGGATTTGTATAGTCTATAGTCTTGTACATTTGCTTTATTGGAGTTATCATGCCCTACTCGGCAAGGATTAGGCTATTGTGTAAATTCCGCTGATATATATAGTTTCGTATGACAGCTCTTTGACCCCCGAATCCAAGCGTATCGTTCCGTCGGTTCGGAGTATCGCCGTTGCACCCTTTGAGCCGTTACTGTTTGTAGCAACGGCAAGTGCAGTTGGTGTGCTTGGCTTCGGGAATCCGCTTAACGCAGTATAGTAATCATTGGCACCAAACGACCCGTTTACATACAGACCGACCTCAACAATGACCTGTCTGCCCTTTCGCTGATATCCGCCTTGCAACTGTGTGAAAATGGAATTCCCTATAGTTGGTGCAACAGCACTCGGAAAGTTGTCATTCTTGATTACACTAACGCCCATAAGGAGTCACCCCCTTACGCCTTACCTCTGACCCCCTTTCATAGAGGTCATTGGAGAACAAGCTATACCTAACGCTTGCCCTCCTTTCTGTATAACGCTGTACCCCCCCCCCGAGGGTTACGATAATCTTTTCCATGTTATGCCTCCTCTGTAGGTTCGATTGGTGCTGCTTTCTGTTCCCAAACTTCGCCTTTAAGGCCGAGTCCTTTGCCGTCGAGTATCTGCACCATAACATAATCTGTATCGGCGTTGTTACCGAAAGCGTACGCTCCGAGATATGCGTGATAACTCTGAGCCGCTGCGTCGAGTGTGTCCTTAACGACTACGCCCTTTTCGATTACGCCCTTTGTCCTCTTGATCTGTACGAGAAAATACTTGTCCATTTGTTACGCCCTCCTATCGAGACATATTGAGATATAACGTAAGCGTTGTTGACCCGCTTATCGAGCCCGCTATCGTGAGCGACCCGTCCTGAGTCGTTACCGTCCAATCGCTCGTTTGCGCTGACGGTGTGCCGAGAATGGAATTAACGACGACATGATCCTCGCTGATTCTCTCGTCGGTTATTGTCTGAGGGAGTCCCGAAAAAGACGGAACTGTCAGCACCAGCGTCTCGAGCCCCTCGATTGTGCTCTTAACGACCTCGGCGATCTGATCAAAGGTAACTGACGACCCGCTGAGATTAATCTGATATAACGGCATATCGACGACAGTTGCACCCGAGTCTATAACACCCGAGTTATACGCTGGCGGAGTCGGTGTGTTCGGTGTGGCGACTTCTGTGCCCTTGAGAACCATCAAAGACGCTGCGTCGATCTGTGAGTCGTTGTCGTGCGTAAAACGCATTACAACGAGATCTATACGGCTATAACTGTTCGCACAAGTGTCGACCGATAACGTCTCCTGAGTTACCTCGATTTGATGGCCTTGCATCGAAACGATTCCGTCGAGGATCTGAAACTCATTTATCGACGGCATGGATCCGGCGAGCTGATTCCCGTCCGAGAGAATATAGCTATCAGGGCCGAACGCCGAACGATAAACGGCTGCGTCCATAGCGGGCGTTATGTGCCTTGTACCGGTATAGCCGGTTATAATTACTGCACTCATTAAAATGTACCTCCTACATTAAAACTCGAGTTTTATATTCATAGTTCTCTATCTGATAGTCGCCGAAATTCTCGCAACGCCAAATTATCGACGTTATCTCCGCTGATACGGTTTCGCCCGTCAGAATGTCTTTCGCTCCGATGATATCCGAGAGTTGAATATCGAGATCGTTAATTGTGACTTCTATCTGCTCGTGGTTGTGTATCAACTCGAGGAAGTGTTTCCGACCATCTGCGAGAAGATTCTCCGAGGACGAGAAGTCGTACACCTCGACCGGATAAGCCCCGGCAATCGGAATCTGTGAAACGTTCCAATCATCGTCTGCATATAGCTTAATCACCTCACGGTCTTTTAACTCACCCGCTCCGAGGCAAATCAGCTCTTTCGGTGTGTTGCCGTCTCTCGTTATCGTGAGCTGGATTTTGTCGTTGTAGTCCTGAGATACCTCGATAGTGTTCCGCAGATTTCTCGCCTCGATTATCGTGAGCGTTGCCGTTCCGCTGTTCCCGGAAGATTCCCAAACTATCGACATACGCAAGTTCGCTTGCGCTGCCGTGATCAGATTCGTCGCACCCTCGAACGTGGTTATGTATCGATTAAACTGAAACGTCCCGCCCGAATACGGCGTGTCTGCGACCTCTATGAAATCGCCCATCGGGAGCGTACGGAGCGAGTCTGCAAGATTCCCCGATACGACGTAATAGTCCTGACCCGACGGAGGCTCGATAATCCATTGATCGAGGCAGCCCCTCCAAGTACGGCCCGTGTATTTGATAGTGTTGTCTGCGATGCTTATAACAGAGCCGTCTATCAACCCGCCGTACTCAGTGCCCTCGACGTATACGATCGTGCTTATTTCGCCCTCGGCCCATAACAGATCGGCCTTGTCCGACGGCAGCACCATCGTTATTTCGAAATTGTTCGTCACGTAATCGAGATCTGTTGAAACATCGAAAGCTGCTTCATAGTTCGTCAGGTAACCACTCGTCGACCCGTTTGCATCCGTTCTTACAAAGATTAAGTCCATGTCGGCTCCGACCTCCTTTCGATTGTCGTGAAGTCGAAACGGATTTGTCCGAACGTCAAGTCGGTGTGCTTACCCAACGTCAAGAATGGAGAGTGCTCTTTGTCTCTGTAAACGAATGCGTCTGTTGCCGTTCCGTTCGATGCGAGTATCTCGATGGTCTTTACGGAGCCGTTCGAGACGATGTGCAACCGCTCCGTTGCGGATATCTCGACGTTGACTTGTATAGGATTGTTATTCAGATAGATAACCGGGTTCGTTGCCGGGCCGTAAATCATGACCTCGTATCCGTTGCCCGTGCCCGGTAAATCGATACTGTCTGCGTGCGATTCCGGCTGTGAGTATCCGTAGTTGTACCCACGACCGAGCAAGCCCTCTGTATACGTGTAGTCTCGCCCGAGATCCTCACCTCCGAGCCCTCCGCCCGGAACGCCGTTGTATATCTTGGTGTTGGTGCGGATCCACGTTGAGTTGACCGAGCGAACTCGGAACGTTGCCTTACGGTCTACAGAAAGTCCGTACTCATACGATGCCTCGACGATATAGCACGGCAGCCTCCACCCTCTCAGTTCGAGATAGCCCGGTTCGTTTGCGATTACGTCCGCCGAGAAAATGTCGCACAATGCGTCGTGCGCTGGCAGATACTCGCCCGCTATACCAATAACGAGTTCATATTCGACCTTGTCACGGTAAAACGTATTGATTACGCCGAATTGCTCATTAAAGCCCCATAGCCAATCCTTTAAATCGGATGGCTCTGAGTAATACGGATATTCGTTTAATGTCAGCTGGAGGACGTTGTTTCTGTCGTAGTAGTAAATTTTGTCTCTCATGTCCTACCTCACTAAACTGTTGACGTAACGCCCCGCCCAAATACCATCTACCTTGAAATTCTTTTCTTTCTGAAGTTCCTCATAGATCGCTAAAAGGATCCTCGTCTGCTGCTGCATGATGGCGTTGCCCGGTGCGTTACCGAAATCGACCATCTCTTGCAGTTTGCTTATCGGCATTATCGCCTCAGGCCCAGCCTCTCCGACACCGTGCAGACGTCCGTCCGCTCCGGCTAACAGAGTCGGCTGATCAAATATTCCGCCTCGAGCGTGCCAACTGATATCGAACGTCGGAACCTTTACACTCTTGTCGCCGACCTTGACCTCTTTCGAGCCAACGTCAACCTTAGGTATCTTGAGGCTGAACACCTTACCGAGTTTGATAGGGAACTTCGATTTTATCTTGTCGATAATGCTCGTAATGGTATCCTTTGCGCTCTGAATCGGCTCCGTGATAGCCGTCTTGATGCTGTTCCATACCGACGAGGCCGTGGTCTTGATAGTGCTCCATGCAGAGGACAGAGATGCCTTGAGCGATGCGACCTTGCCCGTTACGTTGTCTTTCAGGCTTTGCCATGTGTTGACGACGGAGTTCATTAAGCCGTTGACCAGCGCAGAAACCGACGTCTTGATGTTGTTCCAAGTAGCGATCAGATTAGCCTTTAACGCAATTACTTTCGCTTTAATCGTGTCCCAATTCTTATAGAGCGACACGCCTATTGTTATCAGCATTGCGATGACGCCAATCGCAAGAGTTATCGGCCCGGCAAGGCCAGCGATAACAGGCCCAGCGACACCGATCAAGCCAATAATGGAGCCAATACTCGACGCTAATGTTCCGAGGACAACAAGAACAGGCCCGATTGCTGCAACGATAAGTCCGACGACCGTTATAACCTTTTGAGTCGACGGAGGCAGCTCGTTAAACTTGTTGACCCACTCCGTTATTTTCTGAATAATCGGCGTGATTATCGGTAACAGATTTGTGCCGATAGCCGTTGCGAGGTCTTGTATGGACGCTTGGAATATCTTGGTACTGTTTGCCGTTCCATTGCTCGTCCTCGAGAAATCGCCCTGTGCGTCTTTAGTCTTTGCAAGGACGTACTGATAACGGAGCATTGTCTTTTGCGACTGATCCATTTCTTTCCAAACGAGGCCCTGATCCGCTGCGAACTTCTCGAGGTTCGTGTCGGTCATTACTACGCCGAACTTCTTAAGCGCTTCAGACTCGCCCGTAAATATGCCCTCGAGAGCCTTTGCGGATTCGTCTACTCCGACATTGAAGTACGAGCCAAGATCGGCAGACAATCCCGCAAGAGTCGTCGACATTGATGCTGCCTCCGATTCAGACAAACCGATGCCCTTACCGAGCGCACCAAATGCAGACGCTGCGTCCGTCGCTTGCACCTTTGAGAGACCGAACTCCGTCCGGGCGTTGTTCGCCCATTCCTTAACCGACTCTGAATTGCTGCCGAATGCGACGTCCAACTTGTTGAGATTCTCCTCATAGTCGGACGCATACTTTGCAGCGACCGTGTAGCCGGCAACGATCGGAGCCGTTACCTTTGTCGTCATGTTCTGTCCGACGTTGGTCATTTTGTCGCCGATTTCTTTGAGCTGTGACGAGAGCGCTTTGAGGTTAGCGTTGCCGATTTCTCGGAGCTGACCGTTAAACGTCTTTAGTTTGCTTTCCGACTCGATGATCTCTCTCTGTAAATTTCTGTACTCCTCCGCCGTCATTTCGATTTCGCCGGAGTCGACTTGCTTTTGAGTATTCTTGAGGACGTCGAGTTTGTCTTTCGTCTCGGAGATTTTCTGCTTCAAGAGGTCTTGTTTTTGACGCCACAACTCGACGCTCGATGGGTTGAACTTTAAAGCGTTGTTGACCTTTTTCAGCTCCGAGTCGGTGCTCTTGATCTCTGAATTGACTTTCTTAATCGCCTGATCAAGAGCGGACGTCTCGCCCCTAAATTCAATTGTTATTCCTTTGATGTTTCCCGCCATTATCGCACCTATCCGAAATAAGCGTTAATATCGTTCTGATTTGCTTTGCGTTTTCTCGACTTTTTCTCCTCGGCCTTTGCCAACTTCTCGGCCTTTTTCTGTCGCTCGTTGTATGCGACACAGAAATCGACGACCTGTCCGAGTTGCATCCGTCGGATATCGTTCATCGTCAGCCCCTTCTCGAGTCCGGCAAGGATTACGTCGTCAAGCGTTACGCTGTTTTCTTTTTCTTCTTCGGCTGAGGTTTTGTTGTCAGACTTTCCTTTATCGTCCTCAGCCTCTCCAAGTTTTTTGAGGAACACATTCCCTTAAACGCAAGGGACACGACCTCAGGGACAACGACGTCCAGCGGGAACTCCTCGAACTGTCTGACCCATGTTTTCGGATCAGGTATCGAGTCGTCCGCCTCTTTTGCCATAGCCCACGTGATATTGAGAATCTCAACGAACTCGAAACCGCTCATATGCACGAACGCATTGATCAGTGCGTCTCCGTCTGTGATAGACAGAATATCCTCGAGCGTAACGTCTCCGTTGCCGGTCTTGCCTGTCTCTCTGATAAGTCCCGATATAAGGTCGAGGCCTCCAGCGAGTAACGGCATCAGCGTCGGCACGATATCACGCCCGAACTGATCCCTATAAGTAATCGTCCAACCCGCTCTGTTGTTGAGCCGGACGTCCTGATCTCCGATTTTGATTGTGGTTTCCATTATTGGCCTCCTGATAAAACACTAAAGAAAAAACGGGGCGAACCGATTCAGACCCGCCCCGTAAAAGATTATGGTGCAATCTGCGGAGCAGTTGGTGCGGTAAACAGAGTGTCGTAACCGTCGTCAGCTGGTTTGTAAACAGCCATAGTTACGCCGGAGGCGTTGTCGCCTGTGCAAGTAACCGCAAGAGTCTCCGTGGTAGGCTCTTTGCTCTCTTCGATTGTGTTGTACTCTCTTGTGATTGCTCCGAGTGAACAATTGTAAAGTGCCACTCTGCGGGATTCGTTGTCTCCCTCAACTTGGAAAAAGATCGCAACGTTAGGTTTTGTTGCGTTCTTTACGTTTGCGAGTCCGCCGTTTGTGAGCGCCTTGTAACCGAGGAACTGAGTCTTAAACTCATCGTCGAACATAGCGACCTCGAGATCTCCCTCGATAGATCCGCCGGAGTAACCGCTCCAATATGCGATATTGTCAGCATAAAAAGTGTTCTGCTCTGAATTTTCCTCAGGGCTGAAACTTACCGCTCCCGCCTGATGGTATGGAGTGCCGATTGTGGCGGTTCCGCCAGCTGCGGCGGTGTATGTTGCAACGTGGAGCTGAGAGATACCAAATTCTACTTTGTTAGCCATTATTTAGCCCCTTTCATACTTGGTAATAAATCACGAAAACGCCCTGATCCTCGATGTAGACGTCCTCGGATTTGTCATATAAATAGCCAGCTCCGAGAAGTGCGTTCTCAATGCTGGCTTCGTTTGATTCGTTTTTTGTTTTGAAATAGTATTCGATCTGATATGCGTTCTGCCTCCAATAGTGAGTATTATCGGCCTCGAACACCTCTTGCCCGTTCCCGATATAGACGATGTACGGAGGATCCTGTTTTGTCTTAAAGTGCGAATAAGCACACGGCAGATTTGTCGATTGCAAAACCTCGTAAATTGTCATTTTAGCCCTCTCTCGATCTTACGTTGAAACTCTCTGTTTGCCCATGTCTCGACGGGCTTGATGTGTTTGATGCCGGACGTTCTGCCGTAGGTGCCCTTTTTATTCTTGATCACATGACCGTTCTCGAGCAGATGCGTCAGCTGATAGTGTATGTTGTGCACTACCACGTCGCCCTTGCTCAATTTCTTGACTCTCCATCCGCTGGCGTATTCTCCCGTTTTCCTCGGTGATGTGTTTTGCAGTTTCTCAACGGCCTCGTCTGCCGTTTCGATAGCAGCTTGACCGAGAACCTCGTTAACGTGCTCGTCGAACTCGTCGAGGATCTGCTTCATCTGAATACTGACGGATTTCGTAGCCTTAGCCATTGTTAACCCTCTTCTCGCATATAAGACGGATCCCGTCCCTCTGAGCGTCCCAATCGGTTCGGATGATGTTGTAATCCTCGCCCTCCCAATTGATAACGCTCTGCCCGGAATAGTCCTCTCTGTTCGTCAACTCGAACGTGATTGACGGGTGAAGTCCCGCCTGTGCTGCATTGTAGAACTCCGCATTGTACACGCCTCGAGGCTGAACGAACACAGTTGTTGTTATCTCCGGGACGAACTCGTTTCCGTAACCGTCATACGTCGGAGTGCCGTAAGCCTTTAACGTTGCTACGCTGTCGTACATTACGCCTCACCCCAATCCGTATACCCCGTACACGTTACCAGCTGGGCCTTTTGTTCGTCGTACGACCTTTTAAGTCTGTCCGCATCCTCAGGGAGCCCGAACTGAAATTTGCAATACGTAATGATTGCCCTTGTAACGAGTGCGTCGATTATCTCCGGGAGCACGACCCCAGCGACACCGAGATCGAGCTGAGCAGATGTGATAAGATCCGTCAGCTCGTCGTCGTATGCCGTTGTTGTGATCCTGAGAGCCTTTTTCACTTTTTCAAGCATCACGCTCACCTCTTTCGAATACTATTTCTTTTTCTTTGCCGTCTTTGCTTCGGTCTTTTTCTCGTCTACTCTAACGGCGTTATTAAAGGCAATGAGCCTCGAGGCCTCCGCATCGGAAACCTCGAGAACTGTACCTTTTGCAAAGCGAACCGCCGTGTCATGGAGCAGTTCGATTTTCATTATTCAGCAACCTTTGCAAAGAACTTGTTGCCAACTACGCCGATAGCTGCCGGCTGACGTCCGAGGATCCTTACCATATCGGAGGTCATGAGGCTTGTATCGTCATATTTGAACTCGATAGCGTCGCCCTTAGGCAGATTCATCATTACGCCGGACAGATCTCCGATGATTGGAGCTGTTGCAGCGTCAGAGAACAGAACCTCAAGGCCGTCAAACGGGTCCACTCCGTACTGTGCAGCCATCTGAAGCGCTCTATACTGTGCGTACTGTGCCGGGCTTGCAATGATTACGAGGTTCTCTGCTGCGCTTGACAGGAGTGCTCTTGCATTTACGAAATCTGCGATGTTGCCCGCAGCGGTTCCTGTCTTTGCAACGGCTGGAGCGTTCTTTGTAGCTGTCTGAGGCGCTCCGAGGATAGCTGCAACAACTGCGTTCTCCTCTGCCTTGATGATTCCTCTTGCAACTTCGTCGTAGATGTAGGACAGATAAGCCTCTCCGCTCATTGAATCAAGAGCCTCGTCGGATACGCTGACCCACTTCTTGAATGTAACAGGAGCGAGGTTTACGATACCGAGAACGAGTGCCTCCTCTGCAACAGCATTTCCACCCTCTGTATGTGCAGTTGCTGCCGGAGCGTCGATTTCGAATCCGACCTTTACGTTTCCGGCTGCGTTCATTCTTCTGACTCTTCTGAGGATCTCGCTGTCCTCGAGTCTCTTTGCTACGATTTCGCCAACGAACGACGGAACAGGAATAACGCCGTTTGTGCCTGTGGTTACGTTGTCGCTCAGGAGCGCTCTGCATTCTTTGTCAGAACCTGTCTTGACGTACTTTGCGAAAGCCTCGATATACTCGTGAGAGTTTCTGATTTCCATTGACATTTTCTTTTCTTCCTTTCGTGTTTCAATTACCTTGCCCGCACCCTCTGCAACGGCTTTTGTTGCGTTTCTCTTTTCCTCGAGTTCTGCATTGAGTACGGTTTTTCTTTCCTCGATTGCTTCGAGTTCTGCGTTGAGAGTTTCGATACCCTCTGCATCAGCGTCAGCCAGCTCGACAACGATCTGACCCGCTCTCTGCTCAATCTCCTCGAATCCGAGGTTCATGATTTCGTCTCTTGTCATTTGTTACCTCCTGACATGATCGCTTTTGCTTTAACGATTGCTCTTCTACGCTCTGTCTCGATTCTCTCCGCCTCGAGTCGCTCCGCTCTGATCTGCTCGATCACTCCGTCGGTAAGATTGCGAACTGATATGCTCGTTGCATCGTTCGCCGGGATTGAAACTGCACTAACGTCGAAAAGTTTGGATATTCCCGTAATGGTTCGGAGTATGTCGACACGTCCATCGGCTGCCTCTGTGCGCAGCTCCTCGTCCTTGTCTACAATGAAACCGAACGACATTTTGTCGGTATATCCTCCGGCGATCTCTTCATATAGCTGGCGTCCCAGCTCGGTGCCTCCGAGATCGGCCTCAATAAATAAACCCTGATCGTCCGGTTGGACTCTCAGAGTATTATTGCTAATACGGGCGAACACTCTGCCCTCGTGGTTGTACTGCATGATTACGTCGGACATATCCGTATTATCAAATGCAGATGCGTCGACCTGTTCTCTGTAAACGAGATCGTCGTCCTCATATAGCGTGTATGGCTCATTGAATGTTGAGGCGTAACCATTGACGATCATGCGCTCCTCGGCGGGATCCTGGTCGTCCTCGGCCCTTGTCACAATATCGAGCCTCATGTCTCTGTATTCTCTATTCGCTTTCATCGGCATCGTCTGTACCTCCGTTAATCTTTTCCGTTGCCGGATAGTATTCGCCTCTGATAATTCGTTCGTCTCCGCCCTCAACGTGCGGGAGATTCCAAATATCACGGACGTCGTTAATACTAAAAATGCCCCTGTCGAGGAGCTGGCTTGACACGTTCAATTTGTCGGCGTTGCTCATATACTGCAAACGATTTGACGTCGCCATGATCTCCGACCCCTGTGCACGTTCACGCTCGGAGAATAACGCCTTTGTTACGGCCTCCGAGAACTGTATTGCGAACGGCTCGACCGCACCCTCATAAAACGCCGACCATGCGTCGCCGTACGCTTTATTTTGTAAAACGTCCTCGTTAACTCCGAAATAGTTGTAAACGTTCTGTCGGATCTGCTCCATCTGATCAGCGTCGACCGTGTACGGCTTTACGTCGATTTGCTTAACGTCCTTGTACGTGTTCGGGAATAACAGGAACCCGCCCGACTTGGATTCTGTTGACAGGTTCTCCGCCGTGAAACGCTCACGCTCTTTTGCTAAATCGTCAGGTTTCGCGAAATTTGAAAGTTGAGCCATAAAGCGGAACGTCGACGTATTCTTAACGGCCTCCTCGATGCCCTGATTCTGAATGTGTATCAACTGCATCGTGTCGTGCAACGGAGCATTTGACGAACCGAAAAAGTCGTCTCTGTATTGGTGCTTTGTCAGAACCGCACACTTGCGAAACTCGACCGCTCCGACCTGTCCGTTTGAGAACTGATAGCGGATCCATATCTCGCCGTCATACTCGACCAATGTGCACATTGACGGGAGCACCGGGAACAGGCCCGTTATGATCATTCGCTCATCAAACACCGGGACGATAAAGCAATTATTCGTGACGTCCAAAATCGTAGAGGCTCTGTAGAGGAACTGTGACCATGTTTGCCATTGATTCGGGCCTTGCTTCAGTTTGCTCTGCAACGACGGATTCGCTGATCCTACCGTCTCGATTTTTAGTTTGCTTATGTGCCGTGCTCTCGCATCAATCGCAGCTCTGACGATTTCGCTCTCATAGATCGCCCCGCCCCAACTTGTAAAAACGGGCTGGTATGCCGTCAGAGTCTGAAAGAGCGTCCGTGCGTTGTTGAGTGCCTCGTCGCTCTTTTTCGCCTCCTCAGGGCGAAATATTCTGTCAAATAGTGACATCCTGTTGACCTCTCTACTCGTTCAATAACTGTTGACCGATCTCGCCATACCACTTTTGACGGACGCAGATAGCGTCTGTTAACGCTGCCGTTCCGTCGATACGGCTAGTCGGATTTATTTTTATTAGACGGCCCCGTCCTCGCTCGTTACTCATCTTGATTGCGCTGTTGAGCAGATGCATCTTGAGCAGATCGTTGTCGCCTATATAAATCGCATTGTCTTTAATTAGCCCCTCCAGCTCTTGCAGAACGGGCCACAGATTATCGCCTTGAAAGACGTCGTCGCATTGGAAACCGCCCGCCTCGAGATCCTTAACGAGATACTGCGAACTGTAGCGGTCATATCCGACCTTTAACGGGTAGATCTCTCGCACCTTGACCAAATCCTCGAACCACGCATAAACGTCGTGATAATCGACGAAATTGTCCCCGGAGAGAGATAACAAGCCCCGTTTGACATATGTCCAATAAGGAACGCCGTCCCGATCTGTTGCCTCGTCGATACGTTGCGACGGCATCCAAAAGTGAGCGATTACATTTAAACGACCCGCCTTTTCTATGACCGCAACGGCAGCCGTTAAGTCGGTCGTTTGCGATAGGTCGAGGCCCGCCACGCAATAGGATCCCCGGAGCGACTCGATATCAATCGCCTCTCCGCTGATTGCCTCTATCGTCTGCGCTGGTAACCATGCAAGAGAACTGTTCTGTTTGATGTTGCAATACTTGCACATGAACTCGGCACGCTTCGAGAGCGACCCCTCTGCGACCGCTATCTCCTCGAGCATATAGTCGACCGAGACGGAAACGCCGAGATTCGGATTAGCTTTCCTCAGCTCGTTAATGTCGTTCCATTTGTCGAGGTCGTCGATCATGTAGAGGAACGGCAGCAGTTTCTTTTCTTTCGAATCGCCTAATAAAAAACGAGTCGACCGCTTGATCAACTCGTCATATATGCCGTCTGATATGTACCCGGCTGTTGTGCATGACAGGAGCAAACCCTCAGGGCGTGCCCCCATTCCTGACTTCATAACTTCGTATTGTTTAAGTCCCTTGTCGCCCTCCCACGCTGCGACCTCATCGCAGATGCAGAGGGACGGATTGAAACCGTCGGACTTCTTTGCAGAGAATGCGACCTTTTTAACACTTGCGTTCGTGCCCGGAATCGCAAGTTCACTCTGCCTATGACGGGCCAGCATCGAGTCGTCATTTATCAGACGCCCTCTCTGATCCGTCTGTTTGACCTCGTCCCGTAACGCTTGCCACTCAGGATCCAGCGTGACCATCTGCCATATATCGTTATAAACGAGATTGGCCTGTTCGAGTTTCGGAGCGATACAGAATACTTTTGCCCCGTAACCGCCCTCTTGTTCGAACGTATACTTTCCAGCTGACGACGCTATCTTTGTCTTGCCGTTCTTACGTCCGACGAGCAGAACTACCTCCCGAAACTGTCGGAGGCCGTTAGCATCAACGAGTCCGTAGACGGCAGAATAAAAAGCCTTTTCCCATACCTCGAGCGTGATGTTACCCGGAGCCAACGGCCCCTCCGTATGAAAACAATGCGTCTCGAAATACTCGATTGCATCATTTGCCCGTTTCTGATCGAGAAAAAACTCTTTGTTCTCAAGGCCGTGTATGATGTACTCATAAACCAGCTCTATCCAGCGCCCTACCGAATAAGTCCCGTTTTTAATGCCTTGATAATACGTGTGAATCCAGCTAACTCCAGCCATTTTGCACCCGTTCCCTCCTATGTTCGGCTAAGTCGCAAGAGGTTTCTGCAAAAATCGAG
>Ga0326512_10001028_pt1 | contig 22665 bp, 23 predicted proteins | sample 1_2617_0518_D_FD_203652 | JGI IMG/M metagenome (GOLD analysis project Ga0326512, IMG submission 203652) | Bovine rumen microbial communities from UC Davis, California, United States - 1_2617_0518 | ecosystem: Host-associated > Mammals > Digestive system > Stomach > Rumen | place: USA...
TTGACGTACTGCCCTTGACTACCTGTATGCTCGACCCTGATTTTGAAGCACTTTTCAGACTACGCCGAGATTCGTTGTAATAATTGTCCTCATATATAAGATCACCCAGTTGGAATGGGTAGCCGCTGTAGTCGTCCGGGTTATCCCTGGCAAACCCCCACATATCGTTATGTTGTATTTTCGAGCACCCGTCAGCCCACTCTTCAATAGTATTTCTGCCACCCACTGTTGCCGCAGCAATATCCGACTCTGTAAAATCGAGATAATAGCTGCCTGTGTGTGACCGACCTTGTCTTTGACGGTCGAGGGATATAGACGAGACCCAGTTGTATGCAGGAACATCGCCGGAGCCGAGCTTTATATCTGTGACACCCCAATTGATTACCCGGTCGATCTCAATACTCGTGGTGCGGGCATCCGTATGCCCAGACCCTATATTTCCGAGCCCGATTGTTCCTTTATAGTCGCCCTCGTCGTATATCTTAGCTCCGAGCAGCTTTCCGCCTGTGGTGTAATTACTAACAAAGTCAAGCCCTCGGCAAACATGATTGGCATCGCTCCCGTCTGGTTTTCTAAAGACGTAATATGTAGGGTTTCTCATGAAACTCGTCTGCATTTTCACGCCCGTAAACCCGGGGACATCGATCCAGCAGATCACCCAGCGGATGTTGGGTATACTCTCCCCCACAATCGGCATAACATTGCCCGTAAATTTCACTGTCGCACAGCTCATAGCGTATCCGTTGCCAAGAGCGTCGCTGACCGAAGCCGAATGATACCCCGAGAACAGCCCGTTTTTGTCTATCATGCCAAGACCCACGGAATGATCAGGCTTTCTTATGTTGTCATAACCGTTATAATAGTCCGGATAATATGACCAGCTCCTTACCGATTCCGGCATCGTAGGGGACACGTTGTATATCCCCGCAGGCAAACCACGTATCTCTGCGAGTGTCTGCGGCTGTAAAAATGTTATATCAACGGCGCTCTGACTCCGTTTAGTCACAGTCCCTCCGGGCACCGAAATATCATACTGTGTAAGGTCGGGCACGGGATAGATCTCCCACTGTGATGGGTCAGGCACAGGAAAGCGCCATTCAAGGTCAGTTTCAAAGGCGTACCCTTTCGGGTATTCGTCAGTCTTTACCCCGGCTATTGCCCCGCTCTCGTCGTAGATAAAATCGTGGACAAGCTGATATGTATAGTAGACCAATCTGACCTCCGAAATATAAATGTCCCCGCCGGTGTCGTAGTTGAATTTAAGATACACCGCAGCCGACTGCTCATGCCGCAGTCTTGGAATATAAAAATACTTCTGCTTTATAAGAGCGTTGCGGACATGCCATCTGAAATCCTTGCAGTTCATAAATATCACACCGTCCAGCCGACAAGGGTCGTGTAGAACCCGTCGGGAAATATCAGCCTTGTCACGGTTTCGGAGGATGTGCCCTTGCCGGTGACCCCGACGCCGTAAACGATTCTTTCGTCGGAATATACCTCTGTTATTGTGTCAAATGTTTCCCCTGAAAGCACCGTTTCCGGAGGCGTGTAAGCCGGGTCGCTGTCAGTGTAGACAAGTGAGTCCGGGCGCGAACCGCCCGCCGCCAGCATCATAGCCACAGCAGTTTCGGGAGTCATGAAATCGGTGCGGCTGTCCGGATTCATTTTGAAAATTTGAGTTATCTTCCGTTTCATATCATTCCTCCACACTCACTGACGACCGGACATTGCTCCTGCTGCTGCCCGTTCCGTCCGCCTGATACGTCACCTCGTACCCGGGATAGGATATGGTCACTTCGTTGGACGATACAGATATGCTGTCGGGGCGCTGGACATCAGCCTGTTCTGTTGCTGCAATGCTCTTTTCGGTGTTGAGAACATAGTTCGACAATGAGCTTTCCTCTTTCATGTATGCCGGGGATGTGACCTCGTGTTCCGGCGGCGGTTTGTATTCGTCGTGTGACGGAATGGCCTCTCCGGTGTAAGAGAACGTGTAGGAGGTGTCCGCCGGATTCTCGAAGTCAAAGGAGATTTTCGTGCAGAGATAGTAATGGTTGATCTCAAACAAAGGGTTTTCTATAGGAACCGCATCCCCGACCTCTATAAATTCCGGCGCCGATGTCGGGTCTATCCAGCACAGGTCGACCGCCTTTATAGTGATGTCGGGATGATCCCCCAGAGCGGCGGCGTTCATTATGCTCTCGCCGGCTTCCTGCAAATATGTCCTGTCTTTAACCCCGTCGAGCTGCACAGTTCGCTCGATAACACCGTATTTCTGGACAAGCGAGGAACTCTGTACAGCGTAGTTTTCATCGTCTATAACAATGTTGTCATCGCCGAGAGGTATTACCGACGTGAAGATGCCGCTGCCGTCATTGTCGTAGTTGAAGTCGAGCAGGTTTCTCCCGAATTTTATGAGATTGCGTACTGTCCGGAATGGTGTTTTCGCAAATATCAGTGTCGGCATTCCAAGCCCCTCATAGACGACAGACATCGCCACAGAGCTGTTCACGCTAAGCAGGTTTTCCAGCTCCTCCTTAACGGTCTTGTAGGATGTGACTCCCGAAACCTTGTAAGTGTCGGACGACAGAAACTCGTCCGGAAAGTCTGTGCTTATGCTTGAAAACACCCGTTTCTGCGAACAGCGATTGTTGTAGATAGCTATGATGTTCGAGAAGTGCTGCGAGAGTGTTCTCGTCGTTGAAGCTCCGCCGTACAGAAACGGTTTGATGTAAATATCATTCAGAAACGCCAGACAGCCCTCGCAGCTGACCATCTTGTTCCGGTAAATATCATAAGTGATGCTTAGAACACGTCCTACCCAGATAAGACTGGCATCCCAGTAAGCGAACACCATTGTACGCAGCACTTCTATGTCCCCGTATTTTTTGTTTGACACCGGAACAGTGAATTTCGCGCTGCCCGCCGAATTGAGCTCCTTGTCTATTGAAATGTCGTAAACCGCATGACCGTCGGCAAGTTCGGTTCGGTCTGGAGAATATAATAATTCTGTACTGTATGTTTCCGAACTCATGTCGTTATCAATGTATATCCTGTACATCATAACACCCCATATTGTTCGAGCTCCGGTAATCCGTATAATCCGAGATGGTCGGTGCTGTACCGGAAAGGCGAGGCTATAAAATTTACGGAAACTGTTGAGTAAGTGTCCCCGGTTTTCCAGTCACTTACCGAAAAGCGACCTTTGTAAAAACATGACGGGTCTTCACTGTATATCATAGGCCCGCTCACCCCATGTATGCTTTCCATTATTTCCCGATAACGAACCACCCAGTACATTGGAGCCACGCTGGGATCTCCGGGGTGATCCGGAGTCCACGGATCGTAGCGTACTTCAGCGTTAAGCGCGGAAAGATCAGGTCTTATCATCTGCCCCGTGGTTTCTTTGTATACTTCCAGATCCATGTTTTTCCGGACGACCATAAACTCTATGGAACCCGTGCGGTCTTTGTAGCACGGCTCACCCGTAAGTGCGTTCGTAAGGTCAATGCTTCCGTTTCCGCCGGGAATATCAACAAGGTTGGTCTTTACTTCCGGGGGAGGGATCACTGGGCGTTCAAGAGGTATAAGATACAGGTCATTCCACGAATGGACGCCGTTGAATGAAATATCATACATATCATACATATCATGCACGTCCTTTCTGCGCTATAAGTCTGCCTATGGTAAGGTTAAGAGGAGCCGCCAGCCCGCTCGCAAGCGAGTTAGCATCGAGTATGAGCCGTTTCTCGTCTATAGCGGTCACTATTGAACTTGTATTCCTGCCCACACCAAGGTAAATATCAGACGCGGAGGCTCTTATCTCCCGCAGCAATCCGTTGGTTTCGGTCAGAGCATATTGCAGGCTGCTGTATGAAGCCGCGTTCTGCTCAACACGTATGGTTTCCGAAGTGCTTATGTCTGAAGCCAGACCCGCAGATACAGCGGCTGACTGTACGGTTCCGCCGACCGCCGCAGCCTGTGAGTTTATGGCGCTCATGTCGAGAACCGGGGTTATCGTAAGCCGCCCGTCGGTCTGTTTACTTACAATGTCGATAGCATTGAGAATATCAGACCCCATTTTGAATATTTCGGCATCGGACAGATTGAACGAATCCACGAAGCCGTCTTTAAGCTGTGTTCCGACATCCACGAGCTTTCCAGCAAGCTTGGCGTTGTTGCTAAGCTCCGAAACACCCACACTGTCTTCTATCGAAGCCGTCAGTTCATCTATAGAGGAATTTATCTTTAGCAGGGATTCTTCCGTCCCCTCCGAAAAGCCCTCCGCCAGATTGAGGACACACTTCTTTCCGGCTTCCTTTGCGGAATCGGGCAATTCATCTATAAGTTCGGTTACGTCGGTTTCGTACTGTTGAGTCGCGTCCCGTATCTCACCACGGTAAGCGGTGTCGGCGGCATCGTTTGAAGCCTCGACCATGGCTCCGAATGATTCCATGAAGTCATCCCGTTCAGACTTCTTCCATTTGCTCATTTCCTTCATGAGGATCACAGCCTGCTGACGTGGAAGCTGGAGCAGATAATTCCGGAACTCTTCTCCCGCGTAGGTATCGGGATTGAAATACCCCCTCTTCTCCATGACCTTGAAGAGGTTGGTGTATTCTTCCAGCTCTGCGGTTTCCTTATCAAACTCGGCTTTAAGGTTCGCGCCGACATAGGTGTCGTCCGGCAGATTTGAAACATCGCCGTATTCCGACTCTTTACGCCATGACAGATAGCCCTTCATGAAAGCGTTGTTCATATCTGCCGTGTCCTGTGCGTAGGCTGTTCCGGCTGCTTCCGCCGCCTGCCGCTGATTCTCACGCCATAGGTCTATCGTGTTCTTGTACTCGCTGTCACCAAGACCAAGAAGATACTCGATTGTAGCCAGACCCGTTTTTCTGTCCATTTCTCGTATCTTGTCGAGAATATCAGTATCTACTCCACGGTCGACGAGCTTTCCTATCTTTTCGTTGTAGTCTTTAAGCTCCTCGGTATCTTTTTTCAGCTTTTCACCGAACGACACTTCTGCTATTTCGTCGTCTTCCTTGCCGGAATCGGCGTATTCCTGCTTGTATTTCTCAAGACTTTTCGTGAGCTTGTCTATCTCACGGCGGTAATACTGCGACTGGAGGCTGTTCTCACCGTAGACTTCGTTCGACTTCTCAAGCTTTTCGTTGAGCTTGTCTATCCGGTCGCTGTAGTCATTGACCGTTTCGTCGTAAACATCCTTGTTGGTCTTGAACTCAAAGGAATCCTCAAAGCTCGTGCCCATCTTTTCAGCAAAGCTGTTCTGATCCGAGTAAATATCATTTATGGCGTCGGTGTAAGCAGATTTGAGCTCCTCCACCGGAGCCTTTGCATCCGCCGCCGTTATGAATTCGAATGCATCACCCATGCCCGAACGTAGACTTTTCGCAAGGTCATCGGCGCTGTCCTGAATATCAGACAAAGTGTCTTCGTAAGCCTTGGTTATCGTCTCGAGCGATGACTCTGTATAGGAGGTTATCTGCTCATAGGCGTATTCCGTTATGTCGACCTGTTCATCAACATATTTTGCAAGCAGTTCGGTGAACTCCTTCTCGTATTCCTCGCGCTTGATTGTCCCGTCCTTGTACCGTTCGAGAATATCATCGTATGCTTCCTTGGCGTCCTTGACGTTCTGTTCATGCAGCTTTTCGAGCTTTTCGTTCACATACTGCTCCAGATCGACTCGCACGAGAGCGTATTTTGAAACCAGATCGGCATACCGTTTTTCGTATTCGGCACGGTCTATATCGCCGTTCTGCCAGAGGTCGTAAAGCTCATCGTAATGCTCTTTAGCTTCCTTGAGCTCCTTGTCATAAGCATCTTTCCGCAGCTTTTCGAGCTTTTCGTTCACGTACTTTTCGAGATACGGGCGAACGTCAGAGTATTCCTTCAGAAGGTCTGCATATAGCTTCTGGTACTCCTCGTAAGAGATGTACCCTTCCTGCCAAGCGTTGTATATCTTGTCATAAGCTGACTTAGCCTCACTTACACGCTTGGATAGTTCTTCCCATTTTGCGGCAGCCTCTTCTCCGGCGTCCGCCTGATCGCCGAGTGTCTGGTTTGTGTCTTCAGAAGTATCATTGACCCTGTTGAGCTCTTCGGTGTATTCTTCGATGGTTTTTGTTCCGCCTCCCATCAGCGACGCCAAAATACCGGATGTCGAGTCGTCGGGGTTCAAGGAATCTGAATGCTCCAAATAGTACTGATCCTTCTCGTTAAGAACACCCATTGCCGCTGCTCTGGTTAGTGCTGCTTTTTTCTGGGCATCGGCATATTTTTTATCCGCAGCTTCAGACATACCGCTGAAATATTTTTCTACGATACTTTTACCCCAATCGACAGGGTTGCCGTCGGTATCACCAATGAATATACCTTTTATCTTATCTTTGAATTCACCCAGTTTAGAAAGAAGACCCGTTTTTTTATCCGAAAACCCGTCAACGGCTTCTTCCGCCGAATCTCTTAGATGTCCTGCTCCTTCCGAAATATCATCTGAAGCTTCTTTTGATGAAACCGTAATGTATTCTCCTACAGTTTTAAGACGTCCCGCACCTTCTGAAATATCATCCGAAGCTTCTTCCGCCGAATCTCTTAGATGTCCTGCTCCTTCCGAAATATCATCTGAAGCTTCTTTTGATGAAACCGTAATGTATTCTCCTACAGTTTTAAGACGTCCCGCACCTTCTGAAATATCGTCTGAAGCTTCTTCCGCCGAATCTCTTAGACGTCCCGCACCTTCTGAAATATCGTCTGAAGCTTCTTCCGCCGAATCTCTTAGACGTCCCGCACCTTCTGAAATATCGTCTGAAGCTTCTTCCGCCGAATCTCTTAGAGGTCCTGCTCCTTCCGAAGAAGATGTACCGAATCCGAAAAATTCAAGCATTTCGTTCAAGCCATCGCTGTAATTTTTTACAAAATTATCCCATCCTTCTGTAAAGCCGAGCCCTAATCCGTCGAAAAAATCACTGATCATTTTTCTTCCGAGATCGAGCCAGCTTCTGACATCGTTCTTGTCAAATCCCAAAGCGCTCATCAGTGCTATCCACAGCGAATCGCCTAAATATACAAGCGACTCGATCAAACGATCTATGTTGTTTACAACCGCGTCGCCCAAAGCATAACAAAGAACTATTATCAGCTCAAAAAGAATGTTTACAGCCTCTGGAATTATCAATACAATACCTTTGAGTAGCTTAAGTATTATTGCCCCCAGTAATTCTGCTATCAGTGGCGCTGTAGTGTTTGCATGTTCCAAAAAGGTTATCATTATACGGTCTATAAAATCTAAAAAGACTGGAAGATTATCACTTACAACCTTTACTATTCGGGTACCTGAAACCATCATAACTTCCGCTATGCCAGCCAAAGTATCCCCTATGAACTTCAACGCTGATGCCATAATTTTTTCCGCCGAATCAAACATAGCCGGCAAAATATCCAGTATTGTTCTGCCCGTCAATCTAAGCGTCAACACAAAAGAAGCCAACCCTGCGGCGAGTGCGCCGACACCGGTTCCGATAGCCAGCATCCCGACGCCGAATAAAGCAAATGCACCGGCCAGACTAATCATAATAGGAACTATCGGTGCCGCAAAATAAGCGGCGGCTGCGAGCGCTGTTATAGTTCCGGCTATGATGAGTAAAGTTTTCCCCACATTTGTAATAGTACTGATGAGTACCAACGCCGGAGCAAGCACCGAGATAGCCGCTGCCGCAACGAGTATAGCGGCCGAACCAGCGAGCGTTCCAGTCATAAAATTGAGAGCAACAGCTAATGACGTAAGTAATATAACTACTGCTCCTAATCCCTTTCCCCACTCGGGGAGACCAAGAGATCCGAAAACGACTACAGAAGCTGCAAGAACGTTCATGGCTGCGGCAAGCATTATTAGTGCCGTTGAGGTTAATATGGCATTTCCGGCATACGGTGACGTGTATTTGGAAAACAGATATATTCCGGAAAGAAGGACGGCCACCGCCAGCAACCCTTGAAGAGCCTGACCCGGATTAAGGTCGCTGAATCGTTTTATAGCATCGCTCAATATAAGCAATCCTGTGGAAAGCGCCAACATTGCAATTGCAACTCCGACCAAAGCGACACCGCTCGTACCAGAAGTATATAGTATCAGATGTTTAAACGCCGTTACGACAATTATGATTGACGCCATTACAGCGAGTAACCCCTTGGTCAAGTTTACAACGTTCATTTCTCCCAAACGTTTTACGGACTTTGTTAATATGAGAACGGCTGCCGCAAACATCATCATACTAAGTCCCATATTAGTTAATCCACGCAGATCCTTTATCATGAACGTTGACTTGGAAACGTAATCGGATATGTATGAAAAAGCTTTGACTATGGCAACAATTAAAACTCCTATACCTACAAGTCCTTGCACAAGAGAAGTCGTATCCAATTTAGCAAGTGCCTTTAGAGATGCTGCTAATATCAGCACCGACCCCGCTATACCCATCAGCAGCTGATTTATAGATAAGCTTGCCATAATGTCGAGAGGAGTCATTATTTTTGTGAGGATGATCACCGAACCGATGATTTCTGCAATCTCAGCGGTGACGACTCCCAAAGCGTTCGCCAAATTATTTGCTGGTATAGATGATAAAATAAGCAATGACGCTGCTATTAAAGACAGAGATATTGCCAGATCCCTGAAAAATTCGGTTTTTGCTTTCATGTTAAAATTGATAATTGCTTCCGAAATACTGTCTAAGAAACCCGTAACAGCTTCAATAATTAACATTGTTGGAACCTTAACAGTTTCAATCAACTTCTTTAATCCTGAAACTACTGCATAAGATAATCCTCCGGTGTAAATCAGATCCATTATCTCATAAATATCTGCATTTTTTAGCGTATGACCGATATTGGACAGAGTCTCACTTACCAGAGCTGTCAACGGCGACAAAACCTTCGCAAATTCTGACACTATATGAATTCCGCCGCTAAACAAATCAAACAGACTAACAATTAGAGGTTGAACATTTTTCGTTTTCTGAAAAAGCTCCGAAATTAGATTTTTAACTTTTTGAAGGGGTGCAATGATTGTAAGCAACGGTATTTTGCTTAACACACCAATTAACGTATATATTATTTCAGATACTTTTGACGTTATTATCTGAAACGTCTTCATGCTTTCATAAGAAGATGCAAAAGAATATACCATACTGCTTAATTTATAAGCAACAGCTTCTATGAAAAAAGCAAACGTCTTAAGAATTTGAAGCAGTGGCTTCGCACCATTAGCAACCGCAGAGAATATGTTTTTTCCATAATCAAGCAATGAAAATAAACCCTTAAATATACTTTTTACTACTTCTAAATGTATGTCGCTTAGATACAAATTTTCTGTTAATTTTTTCAAATCGGATGTTATTGTGTGCAGATTGTCGGCTGTGGATTGAGGGAAAATATCATAAAAACCTTCTTTTACAGCATCGATAATATTCACAAGATTGTGAAAAATGTTCCAGAAAGATTGTAAAAGGTCCATCCTTCCGCCGAGTTCGTTCCAGTCGGAAAGTATGGAATTTCTTTCGTTACCACTTTCAGCAAATACATCGTATAATTCATTGGCAAGAGTTGTCCAGAAATTCGTTGCCTGCTCATAATTTCCAAAGATGTTTTCAAAAGTCGTAGACCATCCCGTCGATACGGCATCTTTAACGGAGTTGATTACATCAGCAAATGTCCTTGCTTCCTGTGCGGCAAGAAACACTTTTTTTCCAAAACCGTCTATTTGTCCCTCTAAATCCGCAAAACCCTGACTCGCTGTGTTACCGGTTTCTTTGTAATAATCATACAAAGGATCGACTGCGGCACCATATCTTTTATAGGTTTCTATCATAACGTCGGAGGTGAACCAGCGACCTCTTGTAAGACTGTCTGCAAATTGCGATATTGTAAATGCTTCTTTTCCAGCTTTATCCAACGCAACAAGAGACTGATACGTGCCGTCTGCGTTTTTTTTAAGCGTCCCTAAATAAACAGCCGATTCGAGAGCTTTTTTCTTGAATTCAACGTTGGTCATGTTATAGGTTTCAACCGAACGCCAGTCCAGCGCCCGCATGTATCCGGCGCCCATAGCTTGGGAAAGCTGATACATGGCTCTGCTTGCTACAGAAGCGTTCTGACCCGACGCGGCCGCCCAGTTCGCAATACCCATCATGGCAGTTACAGAATCTTCAAGATTTCGTCCAGCTGCTGTAAATTTAGAAATGTTAGAAACCATATCTGTGAAATTATAACTGGTTTCGTCAGTATACCAATTCAATTTTTCAAGCTGTTCGGTAACAGTTTCAATATCGTATCCTTGTGTTATAAGAGTACCGACTGCTGTTGTTTTGTCCGCAAATTTAGACCACCCCGACGATATATTATCGACAGACAGCGATTTGACAAATGCCGTTGCTGCATTTTCCAAATGAGTAACCATGTTAGATACATGAGTTGCAATAGCTATATCTAAAGCGGATATTTCAACTGTTATTTTGTCAAAAGCGTCACATGCGTTGTTTCTGAAACGCTCAATGTTTTCTTCACTTTCGTTGAAAAATAAACTATCTTTTAACTTATTTATTGTTGATATGGTTTCGTCAACGTTTTTGTTAAACTTGCCGTTATCAAAAACCATTTCCAAAACTCTGCTGTCGACTTCAGAATTCGTACTCATCTTCCGTTTACCTCTTTCCACAATCTGTCCGCCAGCTCTTCAAACACTGGGCGCAGAGCGGGGCTTATATAATCAACACCCTGCACATACCCTCCGCTTCCGGTTCCGTGCCCGTAACGAATAAGTATAGCGACGTTTTCTCCATTTTGAATATTCGAATTGCGGAACATAAGAGAAGCGCCGCTCTTCGTGCGCTTGACCTCATAGTACCAAGATTCGGATGTTTTACCTGTTCTTTTAGGCGTATATTCTCTAAGGGCTTCCACGATTTTTTTTCCATATTCATCAATGACACCGAAGTCTATGCCCTTTTCGGCTTTTATCAGAAATCGGGTTGTTTTTGAAAAATCGCCTTTGTGCCTGAAAGTAATCATGCCGCACCTCTATCCGTGAGTTCCGAGTTTTCTCTTGCGCGCGGCGTTGAGCGCCGAATTCCGCTTGTAAAGGTCTTTTGCCTTTAAATCTTTTTTAGGCTTCTGCTCCTCGCTGCATACTCTGATGAGTGTAAACAGCCTGTTGAGATGCCACGTTTCACAGCTGAACGGTATGTTCAGTACCGTCATCCAGTAGTATATCCTCTCGGCAGTTATCACTTCTCTGCTTTTTGGCTGCGTTTTGCTGTTGGAGAACCATGTGGCTGTCATCGGAGCCTCCATGTATTCGTGTATTCCGGAAATAGTTTCCCGGGTCATGTTGTAATAGCAGTCGGGACTTCTCACGGCGTTCAGAGTCATGCACCTTATGTAATCTATATCCTCTTCAAGCGTTTTCGGCTTGTCAGACAGAAACGGCTTGCAGTGCTTTGATTCCCATTTTGAAAGGGAGACGAGCGAATGCTCAAGTATAAGAGTCTGTTCATCCGTATGTATGAATTCGCTTTTTGCTTCGTTCCACAGTTCGCCTGCGGGTATCGTTATTTCGAGCATCATTCTCATCCCCCTTGTTTTTTTTATGAATTATTGACGTCTTCAGACAGATTTACAAGAGCATCTATCTGCTTATTCATCGACTCGCTTTTCTTTTTTATGTCGGAAACTTTGGTTCCGGTAACACCGGCTATGAATTTTCCGGCATAATCCGCATCCGTCACCAGCTTCATAAACAGCTGATTGTATGCTTCCGTTTCCGAAAATGCCTTGCTGATGTCTTCGCTCTTGATGAATCTTCTTCCGTCCGGTGATTTTTCACCGTAAGATCTGAAGATCATATCCTTGAATATTTTCATGATCGTCGGAGCATCCTGCGCGGCGACAATTTTATTAAGCATCGCTGTGAGTCCGCCGTCAACCGACATCTCCATCTCCATTGCCTCCGCCTGCGTCAGATTGAACATAAAGTCCTCTGTGCGGCTTGTTCCGTTGTAGTCTGTATACGTTATTGTTTCGGTTATCATGTACGCCAACTCCTTTTCACGAATAAATATCAAGCGCCGAGAAGTGTTATGACTTCGTCGGGAAGCGGCATTCTGGGCGTTGCACTTTCTCCGCCGTAAAGTATATCCTCAAGAGCCTTGAGCTTTCCATCAGTAACGTCGGTCGATCTGATTACAAGATGTGAAGTGGGCTTCAGAACCTTATCGTTGATCTTTGTGGTGATCTGGACCGGTGTTGTGTCAACATCCCAGCTGAATTCAATGGCATCAGGCGAGTCATTGACAGTGCTTCTGTCCTTTCCGGAAGGTGAAGCCTTGCATCCGTAGCAGAGATGAAGAGTATATCCGTGGTTTAAGTCTTCCGTATCGTTTCCGATCAGCGACCTGTAACAGAATCCGAACGGCGCTCTGTTCTGCTGACCCGCATACACACCGGGGGCAATTTGTATGCTTCCGTCGGATTTCTCAAATTCAGTCGGATAAGTGTAAGCGGTGATACTGAATCCGAATGTTTCGGTACCCATGAGCGAGCAGTACTTTATGTTGTCCGCCCAGAGATCATTGGGCTCTCCGCCCTCGGGATTTTCATTAACACCGGTAAGTCCGTTCCATGCCACACCATTCGTATATGTGCCCTCGTTTGTAAGGTCATAATAAACACCGTGATCGACGCCGGCTTCAACAATTCTTTCTCCTGTTTTATCCCATTCTATAGCAGCCATACTGCAAACCTCCTATAATTTTTAAAAATATAATGTGAATACGTAGTGATTAAGCTTGTCCGCTGTGAAATACCGGTCAAACCGGCAGTACGGAAGCTCCGATATCCTGTCCGGAAGAGCACTGTCAGGATCTTTGTCAATAACAGTAACCTGATAAGCCTTGAGACCGACGTAGGTCAGGTTGTCGGCATGAATCCCGTCCATCTTTGCCAGACCATATACTATCGCCGGATATGACATTTTCACAGTTTCGGGCGGCTGAAAATATACATGCCTGCTTCCGAGAGCATTCTCAAGAAGCATTTGCAGGTCAGTTCTCGGTTTCGGCATTATACACACCTCCAAGAGTAAATATCAGTCTCGGGTACTGCATTTCGATATTGCTTATCGTCCATTTCACACCGCCCAGATACAGGTATTTCATGTACGGAAAATTTTCAAGAGCAAACGGATCGGCGATAACGCTTATCTGGTTGGAAATGCTCACATTATCGTTAAGATTTTCCGCAGACGGGTACTGACGCGAACGTCTTAGAATATCTCCGTAATATTCCCGCTCCTCGTATCTTTCCGACCATACCCCGGGAGCCGTTTCCACGGTTTTCGAGCAGCCTATCTTTCCGAACCATTTACCCATTTTGAATTCCTCCCGTCAGTCAGGTGCTCTCATATTCAAGAGCTATTGCGGAGTAGGGCTTTGTAAGCGCTCCGGAGCATCTTGTTTCGATCAGATACTTCTGCATGTTGTAGTCGATGTCGAAATCATCAAACATGCCGATAGCTCCGCCCTTGTCGGCGCCGACATTGTAATCTGCAAGGTTCACGATAATGCCCATAAGATGTCTTGTCTTGCTGGAGCCGCCTTCCGTAACCGTTCTTGTGAGGTTCTCCATTACAGGAACCGTAACTATCTTGCTTACGCGCATAGCAGTAGCGACCTTAGCCTCCGAGTCGTAAATAATACGACCGGTTGTGTCTTCGAGCAGCAGCATGTCCGTAAGCCAGTCATCGGTGGTAAAGAGAACGGGGTTTCCGGAGCCTCTGTAATCTTTTCTGGACTTTACAGCAGCTCTTATCATAGCTTTTGCCTTTTCGGACTCTGTAGCGCCGGCAGCTATGTTGACCTTATACTTTATAGTAAAGAGGTCGTCGTCTGTCCAGATAGGACGGATGTTTAGTTCATTTATCTTATCATCGGAGGAAGAAAGCCTGCCGTCGCCAACAAGATAAGCGCGGGCAAGTTCCTCGTTGAGCATCATTCTCATTTCGGTCTTCACCCAGTTGATGACCTCAATGGTTGTAATATCTACAATATCATCTCTGTGGAACTTCTGCTTCTTGTATACGGTAGTCGGGGTAGTTTCTCTCTTGAGCAGCGAGAATACTTCCTCTTTCTTGAGATTGCCCTTTATATAACCTTTCGCTCTCGCTTCGTCCTCGGTTATGTCGGCAAACAGCGAACGGATACGGCTGAAAGGCGTATGATGTATGCCGTTCATAACGACAGACACCCAGTCATCGGGTCTTTTTATCCACTGCGGTGTCTTGTCAAGATTCTCGAAATCCGGGAAAAGGTATTCCAGATTCGTAATGCCGAAATCATCGGCGTGCTGCAAATAGCTCTCCTTCATGCTGCCGAATCGCTTGGCATCTCCGATGATCACATTCATAGCTTCGGCTACTCTTTCCTCGTGTGCGAGGGAATTACTGTAATCATCCCCGTCAAAAACGTTGTGTTTCACTTCACCATCATCCTCCTCTTTGTTGCTGCCCTTTTCTTCTATGGCGGCGCCGATAAGAGCGTAAAGTACTTTTTTCTGCTCTTCGTTGAATGTTTCCAATACGTCGCCAACTGTTCTTTCTTTTCCGGACTGTGCCACTTCTGATTCCTCCTCTTTTTCATCTTTTTCATCTTTTGCGTGTTCTATAAACAGTTCTATCGGTTCTCCGGTATAAATATAAGCCTCGCCATCGTCATACTCGTCGCTGTATGCGTGAGCAAGATTTACATTATCTATGAAAGCCCCGGGATTGGCTCCGGCAAGAACCAGACTGACTTCACGTATGGCGCCGTGAAGAACGTTTCCTCCGGACTGCTTTAGCTTGTTTGCGTATATCGACAGCGAGCTCACATCGCCGTTGCGCACAAGAGCTTTCGCGTTCCGACCGGACTCCGTGTCATTGAATACTGCGGTCACACGCACACCGCCTTTAGTGTTTTTCAACAGGGCGTGCCCGAGAACGTTTTTCGGGTCGTCATGTTGATGCCCCCATACAAGCGGAACTGTTTTTCCGTCATCATCAGCGAAGGCGTTCTCCATTATGGTGCGCCCGTCACTGCATTTAAGGTTGGCTCTTGTTCCCCAGCCTTTAAAATCCCAGTCATTGCTGCTTGTCATTTTGAAATGCCTCCTTGTCAAAGCCAAGCGGTTCGTGCGGAGTAGTTTCATCCGTCGGCTGGCTTATGTTTTTATTGCGCAGCTCATCTGCATTCGGGTCATCAGACGGCTTCATTCCTATTATCTGTCTGAATTCATTTGACGTCATTACTTCGTTTCTCGTAAACTTGTCTACAATGTCGGGAAGTTTAGAAACGGGAACGAGCTTGAATGGATCATTGAAGAACATCACGGACTGCCTCTGTGAACGGGCAGTTTTCGTAAGGAACTTACTGCGCATCTCTTCGGTAATAGCGGTCACTATGGGTTGTATGGTACGCACATAATAATTAGTCATCGCATTATCATCCGCCGTTCCGTCAAGAACACCCTGCGTTATTCCAAGCTGTGCGTAAAGCAGGTTCGTCAGATACTCTATCTGTGACATCAGATTGTTTTCTATAGGACGGTTCAGCTGTGTTATATGCTCTGTGGCATCGGTGTAGGCAATGCCGTATTTCGAGCCTGTCAGCTGTTCCGTTATGTCCTGCCGCCGTTTTTCAGCCTGCTTCATGCGCGCTTCCGATTTTATGGTATATGGAAGCTGTATGATGAGGTCAAGCTTTCCGCTGCTGCTCTGTTCATCGACCGCATCGAGAAGATTCAGCTTTCTTATCAGCCGCTGCAAGGTGCTGTTCGGTTCATTCATTACCGCGTACATCGGATTTTCGATTATAGCAGCCTTACTTTTAGGAAACATAATGTTTTCTTCCCTGCCGGTATTCTCGTTGTATAAGCGCACCCTGATGTCTTTCGGATACCATTCCAGTATCTTGGCAGTGCGCATCGTCAGAATATCATACGAACCGTTCGTGATAGGACTTATGCTTGTATCTACTGGTATGATCGCCACTGAACCCTCATCAAGCATCGACATTACAATATCCTGCATAAATGCCCGCCCGGTCTGGTCGAGGTTCGCCCTTTCCGAAAGACAGTAGTTCAGTCCGGAGTCCATGTCGTCGAGATATCGTTTCTCCTCGCTAAGCCGGACATGACGTATGTCCATAGTGCAGGCGTCAAGCGCTATCCGATTGTAGACAGCCGTTATTATCGAACGTTCATTGCCTCTGGTAAAAGAAGGTCTGTCCGGGCGATACGAATAGCCGCTCCCGATGTGGTGATAGGAGTCTGTCGGATCCCTTCCGAGAAAAGCGTTCCATGCATGCTTCAGACGGTCGCCAAAGCCTATAGTGTTATTCATTTAAACGCCTCCTGATTCATTGCGTGCGAAATTTAGCACGCTTAGCTGCCTTGGGATCAAATTTTTTACCGAGTGATCGAGGAACCCCGGTAACAGTAATATCACCAAAAGTGGTTTCATAATTCGGAAGACCTCCCCATATAGGACGTTTTCCGAAAACTACTCTGTAAACCATTATTTAAACATCCCCTTCGCTAATTCTTTAACGTGAAACCCAGAGCCCGTTAAGAGGACTTTCCCCGCATATATCAAACCGCCGCTAATTGCGGTGACTGCAATACCCGATATTTGATTTTCAAATTTATTAACAAATTTTGCTCCCGGGGTTGTTAATTCGTCTGTCAAATCCTTTAACTGCTTCTCTAATCGTAGCCTGTTTACAGCACTAATGAGCTCACTATCGCTCATTTTATATGTCCGCTTTGCAGCATCACGCAGTTGTTTCTTATACTCACGACGCTTCGCTTTCTCTTGATCTCTCAGATATCTCCTCTTTCCTTCTTCGGTAAGCGTACCATCCTCATTCTGATAACGTCTTATGCCCCATTTCATGCCAAGAATACCGTGATGATACAATTCATCATTGAAAACTACTCTATAACTCATTTTGAATTGACTCCTGTAAATAAAAAAAAGACCGCCGGATTTATTTGGCGGTCAGTCGACATAACGTTCGGTTTTTAATTACCTTTCTCTTGAAGAATCCGGGAGTATAACTCTTCCCTGAAATTCTGATCCGGTATATGATTGGCAAGCCATGCTTCAATTTCTTCCGACGACAGTTTCTTTAAATCGGTTATACTGTAATTGTCATGACGAGTTGCCATTTTTGACATAACGTATCGGGATACCGCAAAGCTGAAATCAGCCTCGGGGTCTTCTTTTGACAGCCGTTCCAATAACAATGTTAATCCCGCAAGTTCTTCCTCATTCAGTATATTTTTGTATCTTTCTATAACGCCTTTCGTATTCATAAGATCATGCCTCCTGTTCTTATTATATCAGCTGATATAATAATTTTCAAGTTTAAAACAGCGGGCGTTTTCCTTCTTTAGATAATTCAAGACGTACTTCGTCATAATTCTTCGTCATTTCTTCGTAATCAATCATCCGGACATCTCCTATTTTTTTCAAAGCTTCCTCCGTACGGAATATAATTATAGGATCACGAACGTTGTTGTATATATCTTTGTTGTTATCGTCAGTCATAGCATCCCATTTTTGACTCATTATATCTGAATATTTTTTAGTTGTTGTAAAAGCATATCCAACTTCCATTTCACGGCTTAGTATTTCGTACGCCGCTTCATATTCTTCTGGTGTTTGCAGATTGCGTAAATCAACCTGCTCAGCTTTTTCACTAAGATTTGGTGCTGTTAATTGATATTCATATAAATCCATAGCCGTTTGCAAGGGGTCATTTTTGTATAGTTTTATAAATTCGTCAATACGTTCTTTGCGTGTAGGCATTTTCAAATCTTCTACTGTTTCATACTGATGCTCGTATACGTAGTTCTCACCTTCGTTATGATTGTTTGTCAGCCACGAGGTATACATGGAGAAAGGCCCTTTATACACCTTGGAGTCCCATTCATCGTCTGCATTATACGTGTACATCCATCTTTTACGTTTTCGGTATTTTTCCGAATCCGGCTCCAAGCTGATGCTGTTGAGCTTGGAGCCTTTTTTAAGAACCGTTCTTTCTTTTTGCTCGCTTGAAAGCGGGTAGGGCGGGCCTCTTCTGATATGCCATCGCTGACCCTTAATACCGTGATGACGAAGTTCGTTTTTCATTCAAATACCTCCCGATTTATTTTGAAAGAAACATATGCGTCCATCATAGCGGCAACAGGGTCTATTTTCTGTTCGTATCGTTTCTTCAATAATTTCCTGTTTCCGTTAGTATCTTCAAGGGTTATGCAGTTCTGCATAGCAAAACTCATAAGCTCCTCATCAAACAACAGCATTCTTTCTTCTGCCAGTTTCTTGAGTTCGCCAAGAGGCACACTTTCGGTTCTCGCACCTTGTATGACTTTTTCTATACCGAACGGACCGTTCTCGCTGCCCCAGCGTTCAACGAAAGCTTTCGCATTGTAAGGGTCGTAACCGATACAGCGCACGTCGTAATCGTTGTGGATTATGAAATTATCGAGGTCATCATAAACCTGCATCATGTCAAGAACCGTGCCCTCCATAACGGCAAGGCTTCCTTCACCCATAAACTGCTCATATTTAATGCGCATAGCTGCATGTAGACGGTTGAGTGTTAGCGAAGTGATATAGCATCTGGTCTTCACTCCGAAACTTCCTCCCGAAAGAGGAAATATAAAAGTAAACGCACAGAAATCGTCGCCCTGCGACAAGTCCGCGCCCATAGCGCAAGGCATCTGCCAGTACTCCCGTTTCTTGTGCGGCAGTGTTTCCTCATAAGTAAAGAAATATGTGTAACCTTCCATTGGGATCCCAAACCTCTTAGCCAGTATATCGTTTCTGTTTGCCGGAGCTTTTTCCATCTTTTCGACCTCAAGCTGATAGGTTTCGTAGGAAACTGTACGGCCGAGATTAGGGTTTGCCTTTATCCACATTGCCGGATCAGCAACCTCATTGATGTCATCAAGCTTATACCACCATATGGAAACGTGTGGATTGATGTATTCACCTTTGAGAATGCTCATAAGCTCCATTTTGATTGTGTCACCCGCTCCATTTCTTACAGTTCCTTCAGATGACGTAGCTATGATAACATAATCGTCTACCTTTGCCGCTCCCTGTTCGATAGCGCCGATAACGTCCTCTCGTATGTCACAGGACAGCCATTCATCGACCGTGGCACATTTTGTGTTCAATCCCTGAAGCTTATCTATGCTCATCGGATAGACTTCCACAATTGACCCGGTAAAGAAATTCTCCACGCCCTTCTTAGTCGAGGCTAACTTAACCCGATTGGCTTTCGAGCCTGTCGTGTTGTTGATAGAGCCCTCCGTAAGAAACTGAAAGAACGGTCCTCTTGCTCTTGTTATAGCCGTTTTCATCGGCAGCAGTATTTCGTTGGACTGCCTCATTGTCGGCGCCGTAACTATTCCTCTTGTTGTCGATGTATCGACGTTCAGAAAATAATTCTGCCATGTGGAACTGTATAACGATTTGGCTCCGCTGCGGGCGACGATTATAAACTGCTTATTCACCAGACGTTTTTTGATACGTTTGCGGATGTAATGTCCTCCCCGACCGCTGCGATTCGGTTTATACACGGTTCTGTCTATAAAATAATACCATCCGATAAGCTGCTCGCCCCATAGCTTGAAAGAATCGAGAAGCTCAAGATCAGAACCGTCAGTAAGTGTAAGCTCGCTGTTACAGAATTCTATCCAGCCGTCTATAGCGTTGCTGTCGTAGTAAAAATTGGGGTTTTCTATAAGACTGTCAATACGGGACATCTCCATGGCAATCTCACGGTTTACCGGTATGTCCCCGCGCATCACCCGTCGTCTGAATTCTCCGTAGTATCTCGGAACAGCTGTATTCGAAAGAGCCATTTTGATTTTTTCACCTCAGGTATTGACAAAACAATATGAATTTGGTATAATTAGTAAAAATGTTTTATGGAGGTTACAGTATGAAACAATTAACTCAGGATGACTTGATGAAGCTTCTCGATTCACTGTATGAAAAATCGCTGAAAGGAATCGAGCACATAAGTCCTCCTGTCGAAAAAATGGCGAACGATTATTTGAAACGCCACGGCTCAGCCCAGCATGCTGCGAAGTCTATGCTCAGCGCACAGATTGCTAAGTGTACAACATCCGGAATTATTACCGGGTTCGGGGCTTTGTCACTCTTCCCGTAACCATACCGGCAAATATCGGAAGCGTCTTATATGTCCAGATGCGGATGATAGCCTGCACAGCTTATATGGGGGAGCTACGACCTTAACAGCGATCAGCTCCAAAAAATCATTCCAATTTCTCATCATAATATTTATTCACCACGTATTCACCAATTTTCATTCCGTGTTTAACCCCGACAATACCAACAGGCACAGCAACCAAAGCGCCTAAACCTCTTGCTATTGTTGCTACTTCTTCAGGAGAAGCTTTCCCTTTTAATCCGGCAGCTACAAACGGAATGGCCAAAGCGGTTCCTATTTGTGAACCGGCAGCAAGACCGGTGGATCCGATTATATCTGCTCCGACCAACTTTCCAACGGCAGTAATGCGCTTTCTGCGCTTTTTAAGGTTCTCTGGCGAACGAGCCTCAAAATATTTACGCCCTTTATCATTCAGTGTACCATCCGGATTCAGATATCTTCTCTTTCCCTCTTCGGTCAGACTTCCATCCTCATTCTGATAACGTCTCACGCCCCATTTCATACCGAGAATACCGTGATGATAAAGTTCATCATTGAAAACTACTCTGTAACTCATTTTGAATCAACTCCAAAAAATCATCCCAATTTTGCATCATAATATTTATTCACCAATTTCATTGCGTATTTCATTCCGTATTTCATTACGTATTTACTCACAGGCACAGCAACCAAAGTGCCTATTATATCTGCTCCGACCAACTTTCCAACAGCAGTAATGCGCTCTCTGCGCTTTTTAAGGTTCTCTGGCGAACGAGCCTCAAAATATTTACGCCCTTTATCATTCAGTGTACCATCCGGATTCAGATATCTTCTCTTTCCCTCTTCGGTCAGACTTCCATCCTCATTCTGATAACGTCTCACGCCCCATTTCATACCGAGAATACCGTGATGATAAAGTTCATCATTGAAAACTACTCTGTAACTCATTTTGAATCAACTCCTGTAAAAAACGAAAAGAGAAAGTCAAGGCTGGGCTGTAGCTCCACTTAAATCCTTACTTGGGTTTCCGATTGCCCGGAAACACTTTCTCCCTCATAAAAGCCCATGTAATTGACGCGGAAATTATTCAGCAGCGTTGTCGGAATCTATGTAAGCCCGCCACTGCGTTTCCGACATGATTTCATTCATAGCCTGCATGACTGTGCCGTTTGTGGGCGGGTCAAACATTTTCTTTACATTCATGCAGACATTCATTCTTATCCATTCAACCTTGTAATCATCAACGTAGTCTGTCCATTCTGCGGAACTGTCTGAAACGATAAAATGTCCGTCCTTGTCGGCGAGCACCTGTGTCAGAGAAGAAAAGACCGAGTTTATACAGGTAAGTATCTGCCTGTCAAAGCTCGTGTCGGCTTCTGTTATTCCTATAAATTCTTTCACATCCGTGAGTATGCTGCTCATCGAATCACCTCCTCCACGGACACGTATCATTCGGTCTGCGTTCCGGCGGGGCTTTCTGTAAAATATCAGCGCTCCCGTAATGTATGGCATTGTGTGTATCAAATGATACACAGATAAGGAATTCCGGATTAGTAAGATACTCTGTGTAGTCTGCAATATCAGACACGGTTATGGGATTTATGTGATGAATGAGCACTTTTCCGTAAATATCAAACCCCGGAAGCCCCATATCGCATCCATTGTCCCGCAGGATGATGCTGTTCCGGATGCGGCGCCACTCTTTTGACCCGTAGAACTTCTGATTGAAATATCTGTCGCGCCTGAACGTTTCAATCCCGACCGAGCCGTCAAGTTTGAGATACTCAAATCTTTCGGCGAACGTTTTCAGAGAGGATAGTTCAGAGTAAGTCCGAATCTTCATCTTCGTTCACCCCACTGTATCTCTTCATAGCCTTTAGCGCCTCCGCGTAAAGCTCTTCGGTCCTCCGCTGTGACTCAAGAGCTTCTGTTTTCGCTCTAAGCAGCTTGTTCTCTTCTTCAAGCTTCTCCCTTTCGAGCCGCTCCTTCATTGAACCGAGCTTTAGATAATGTGTTATCACCTGCGAAGAAGCGGTTCCATCAACAAGCTGCTGTTCTGCAAGACTTATCGCCAAGGATATCATCTGGTTTTCCCGCGCTTCCGGAGAGGTAGCAGGTCTTATCCTTGACTTTCCGGCAGTTTTCGTGCTGTCTGGCTGTACTTTCTTCATACATGCTGCCTCCTTATCTTTAGAAATATCGCACTTCTTCACCACTTTCCGACGCTCCTACGGGTTATTTATGAAGGTTTAATATCACGAAAGGAGCTGACATTGAAAGAAAGGATGATCTGACTTATGGAGCGCCGGAAAGTGGTGAAAAATATCAAAAACTTCTCACAGAAATTACCCCCGGAGAATTTTTTAAG